>Ga0326727_10000922_pt1 | contig 114557 bp, 89 predicted proteins | sample MB2enrmetagenome_FD_207643 | JGI IMG/M metagenome (GOLD analysis project Ga0326727, IMG submission 207643) | Lab enriched peat soil microbial communities from McLean, Ithaca, NY, United States - MB29MY | ecosystem: Environmental > Terrestrial > Soil > Wetlands > Peat | place: USA: New York... | reverse complement strand
CGACATCCAGGACAGACTGCAGTGCGGGCTACAAAGGCTCCACAGATCCTCGTCCTTCGCCTACGCTGATCGCTTAACCTATTTTCATGGCCTTGGGTGGCGCAAAGCGCCATGTATGACTGCAGTTCAACACCGGCAGGCGCTGGCGTCCGCGGTTCCCGGGTCCCAAAATCGGGACCACGGGGCACCCTCTGTCGTGGTGGGTTTGCTTCGCTGAGACCCGAGCCATCCTGCCGACCGATTTAGATCTGCTCGCCGGTTTCGGCGGGCAGTTCCGCTTGGTTCGCGGTTGAAGGAAGCGCGGGCAGCTTGAACTTGGAAAGCTTGCGGGTCATGACCTGGAAGTGATACCCCATCACGGCAAGACTCATGGCCGTGCCGAAGGAGTGCCGGTAACGCGTGGCCGCGGCGGCAAAGAACTTCCAGTAGCTCCAGCGCTGCCGGCCGAAGACTCCCTGGCGGAGGATCGAAGTGACCAGAGCGCGCACGTTGTCGCGGGTAAGCCAGGGCTGCTCGAAGCGTTTCTCGCCGGGCGCGGCCTGAATCCTGCTCAGGTAGAGCTTGATCCGCTTGTAGTAGGCCTCGCTCGAGTAGATCTGCTTGAGCACGGAGCGATACCCCTCCATCAGCTTGGTTGCGTCCATGCGGGGCAGGAAGTTGAGACTGATGCTGGTGTTGTTGCCGGCGCCGGCATGCAGAATGCGTCCCTCCCGCCATAGGCGGCGGAAGAGTTGCGTCCCGGGCATGGCCTGCAGCAACCCGACCATGGCGATGGGGATGCCGCTCTTCTGGATGAAGTCGGTCATGCGCTCGAAGATGTCTTCACGGTCGGTATCGAAGCCGAGGATGAAGCCGCCCATCACCTGCATGCCATAGCTCTGAATGATGGCTACGCTCTCAAGCATGCTGCGGCGCGTGTTCTGCAGCTTGTTGGCGGCGATCAGACCCGACGCGTCGGGTGTCTCGATTCCCAGAAACACCGAGACGAAGCCGGCGTCTTTCATGAGCTGCATCAGTTCGCGGTCGTCGGCAAGGTTCAATGAGGCTTCAGTAATGAAGCTGATATTGGTCTTCGATTGAATGCGCCAACGGGCGAGCTCGGCGCACAGCTCTTTGGCTCGTTGTTTATTGCCGATAAAGTTGTCGTCGACGATGAAAACACTCTCGCGCCAGCCGGCGGCGCGCAACTGATCGAGTTCGGCGATCACCTGCTCGACGGCCTTGGTGCGGGGACGGCGGCCGTATATCTCGATGATGTCGCAGAACTCGCAGTTGAAGGGGCAACCGCGCGAGTACTGCACGGCCATCGTGGAGTAGCGGTCCATCTTGATGAGGCTGATATCGGGGAGGGGACTGGTCTCGAGCGCCGGGCGTTCAACGGCCTGGTAGACGGGTTTCGCGGCGCCTCGCTCGAGGTCGCTTGCGAGAGTGGCCATCAGGCTTTCTGATTCGCCGATCACCACGTGGTCGGCATTGATCTCCGCGGCGGGCAGGCTGCTGGCGATGGGACCGCCGACCACGGTGCGCAGGCCGAGGGCGCGGCATCGCGCGAGGATCGCTAACATCGCGTCTTTCTGGATGTGCATTGCGCTGATCAGGGCAACGTCGGCCCAAGCGAGATCACGGTCGCGCAGCCGTTCGACATTCTCATCCACGAGGCGCTTGTTCCAGGAGCGGGGCAGCATGGCGGCTACGGTCATCAGGCCCAGCGGAGGCTGTGCGGCGCGTTTGCCCAGAAACGAAAGGGCATGTTTGAAGCTCCAGTACGTTTCAGGAAACCTGGGGTAGATCAGGAGGGCGTTCATGGGTCACCTCGCGGGCAGCAAAAGCATCTGGCGGAGATGAACCACCAGGAGCGCAGCAACCCTGGATCACCGCATGCTCACCGGGAAAGTCGCCGCAACGAATCAACCGAAGTGGCCTTAACAGAGGTTCCTCTGTTCCGGGCCGCCCCTTGAAGATCAATTTTAATCCTGTCTCACCGCCCAGGCTGTGACGGAAAGCCGATTTTCGCAGATCTGCAATTGACGCAGTGAGGCGCCCGTGACACCGGCGGCAGTATTTCCGGAGAGGGATTAACTCAGATCAAGCAAGCGGACTAATCACCAGCGCCTCGATGGCAGGCGGGGGGGTGATTTCAGGCAATCTACCGTCCGCATAGCGGCCTTCAGCCACCTCGGCAAAGACCCGATTGACGGTGTCTTCAGTCCTGAGGGAGTTAATGTGCAGCTTGCGCACCGCGCGCATCACCGTGGCGGACAACAGGAAGCGGTTACCTATTTTGAGCCCAGCCAAATACACCAGTTCAGATCGCATGTGTGCCCCATTCCCGGTAGTCGTACGTTTGCTTGCGAGCCGGGCTCATCGTGGTGTCATCCGCCGAACCAGGTTGGTGTTCTTCGAGGTCAGTGCCGGAAACACAAAGAGGAGGAGGGCTGAAGAGAGGAGAAGATCCCGCTGATCCCTTTATAGCCAGCATACGCTTCTTCGGGCTCTTCTCCTAATGGCGACCACTGAGAATCACGCGCGACTCGTGCGAACCGGCGCACAACCACACTTAAAGTCCGTGACATGAGCCGGAATTCCGGGTAGTGGGTCAGTTTGATAAAAGGGTCCCTCAGGGGCTAAAGCCCGCGGCTATTTTGCTCGACCTATGTACGGGCTGAAGCCCGTACCCTCCAACCGCACCCTCCAACCGCACCCTCCAAACTGAGCCACTACTGAATTCGGTTCTGCGCCCGGACTTTTCGAAAAGGGTGATACACTATAAGCTGATCGTCGAATCCGACTTGGCGTTCTTGCCTGTTCTGCTATCCCGCTCTACGCGCAATTAATTCCACTTGAGTTCAGCGATACATCACGCAACAAAGGAATAGCAATGGAACAGGGAACAGTAAAATGGTTTAACGATGCAAAGGGATTCGGCTTCCTGAGCCGTGCCAACGGCGAAGACGTATTCGTGCATTATTCAGCCATCAAGAGCGACGGATTTCGTTCGCTTCAGGAGGGTCAGGCTGTCGAGTTTGACGTCGTAAAAGGGCCGAAAGGCTTTCAGGCCGAGAACGTCAGGGTTGTCTAATTGAATGAATTGCCGGGAAGAGATCGACTTCGGCCTCTCCCCGGATCTCGACGGTTTGCCTGAGGAATCCAACACTTGGCGATGGCAGCGCTCCAGCCGCACTTTGAGCTTCTAAGGCCCCGGACAACACCGGTGACACGGAAGTTCTCCGAATCCCCCGCCTGCTCCCGAACAGAGTTGATCTCCAGTCAGGCAATTCAAGCCGGAATTCATTTGGCGTGGCAAGCACAGAAAACGCGCCAAAGGAGTTCATCGGACTTTGCACCGGCCCAGTCACGGCGAACGTGAGCGACCGAGGCAAAACCTCCAACGCAGCACTTACATGAAACATGTATGAAAGGGAAATATGGCTGAAGATCAACAACTTATGTGCAGCGATTGTGGGCAGTCCTTCACGTTTACCGCCGAGGATCAGGAGTTCTTCCGCGAGCGTGGTTATTCGGCGCCTAAGCGCTGTAAAGCGTGCCGCCAGGCCAAGAAGAACGAGCAATCGGGCGGCGGCGGCGGCGGGTACCAGCGCAGCGAATCGCGCGGTACATCCGTAATTTGTTCCGGGTGCGGACAGCAGACCACAGTTCCATTCGAGCCCCGAGGGGATCGTCCTGTGTACTGCCAGAACTGCTTTCAGGCGCGGAAGACCAGCGCTGGCGGCAGTGGCCGGAGAAACTTTGGCAGGGGCCGTTAGGACATCGCGTTTGCTGCCTGGATAAAGCCGTCACCTTCGATATCAGAGAGGCAGCGGCTTTCCGATTCCTTCATGCGACATTCGCCTGTTTTGACTCGCTCGCGGCGTCATTTTGTGGAAGCGTGACCGAGCTGGACTCCCCCAATCACTGCTGACCTTACCCGCGAAACCCCAACGTTTCATCCTTGTCCCAGGAGCTCGCCATGAAGAAACCAGTACCGCACGACAAATACTTCCTCAGATCGCTGCATCAGGAAATCGATCTCTACGATCGCAAAATCGCCTACCTGGGTAAGTATGTCCAGTTCGATTCGGCAGCCGATCGCGAGGTCGCCGAGAATAAGCTCCTCGCAAAGCGGGCGTCGCTTGCGGAGACGGCAAGGCAACTGGTTGCCGACGGAGTGGAGTTTACCGCTGCCGATCTCCCCAGGTCCTTCCGCGTTACGGCCGATACCAGCGTGGCCAGTTGATCCCGGCGCAGTCTCCGGCGGGATTAGTTCCGGCTTGCCGATGATCGTCATTGGCCAGTTGGAGCTCCTTTCCGGGAGGAACCATGAACCATCATCCAAAGATGAACTTCTCTCCTTTGTGTGATCTCCACCATGGTCCGATGCGGCGAGTGATGTTTGAGGAATCGGCATCCGAAGAAACTCAATCGTTCCACCAGTGCGTACGGCGCGACTGCCATCGCATCTTCCGCGATGGTCACGGCTATTCGGATTTTACCGACGGCCAGTTTGATGCGACGCGCGCGTCCTCTCGAGAGTGTCCCATTTGTGGGGGAACACTCTACCTTGCTGAAGTTGACCGTGCGCTGAAGGTTGAGTCATGGGAATGCGCAGAGATGCAATGCGTCTATGCCGAAGACGTTGCGTCGCCATCGTCGCGCTGACCTGAAAACCGGAGTCGCCGCAGGCTGTAGTTCAGGTGTCGCCCGGCTTGCCAGAGCCGGAGAGAATCGATCAGCAGTTTCCTAAAGCACCTATAATCAATATCGTACAGCGCAGCGATGTTGTCTGACGCGCCGACAATCACTGAAAAAGTATGCTTGGCAGCCGATTGAGTGAGTGCGCCTGCGAGTGGGAGTGAGTGCGTCTGAGCAGCAGTAAATCATGGTTCAGAAAAAGGAGATGCGCCGGGCTTCGGGCTGGACCCCGCTGGCCGCAGCCGTGAGGAAATTACCACACGATGGCTGTTACTACAGTGCAGGGGAACGAACCGGATCCGGCGATGCGAAGCCGGGTTGCCTCCTGCAAAGCTCCCCCGTACGTCCGGGAGATCGGAGATGGCTGGTGCGAGAGCTCGAGCGCCAGCTCGGACTCGAAGTTCATGCGGATGCATGCGGGACCGGAGATTTCGAAACCCTTGCGCTGGAGCACGTTTTCCAGGCGCCATGGCGCCGGAAGGCGCCAGAACATCTCGAAGGAATGATTGCCCGTGCCCAGGAGAGAATCCTCGATGGAGATTCGATTCTCAGAGAGGCGCACGGTCCGGCGATGGAGCACACCGATCCGGCTGTACCCGGAATGCGACGCGGAGAATCGGATTTCCCCGCCTGAATCGGTGACATCGATGGCGCTGACGGCTGCCTGGTTGCCGATCGTAAACAGGTAATCCGGTTGGGGATGGATCGCGTTCTGCTCGGCGCCATCGATGACCACTGTGTTGTGGGCGTCCGTCCTGCGGAGCTGGTTTCTCAACCTGGCGTCGCGGGTGTACCACCCTGATCCGGAGTCACAAAAAAGCTCAGTTGCGCCAATTCTCACGACGATACTGAGCTTGTCGTTATGCGTGTGACTTCCTGCGCCATGAATTCCGTTTGGAATGGCGCAGAAAACAACTTCGGCGCTATCTGTGCGCCCGACGGCGACACCCGATCGGCGAAAGACGACAGTGCGGGCGCGAGGCGATTTTCCGCTCTTTGGATGCAGGCCGTACCATGCCGCGTCGGAAGGATCGCCGTCGCAGCCGAGGTCGAACAAGGCGTCGCCCAACGCGATGGCGCCGGGGACAAGAAGGGAATTGCGTTTCTCGCGGGGCAGGCTGGTCATCTGGCGCAGATCGCTGACAAGGAGTTCGACGCGGCCGTCGTCGGAATCGCCGACGTGTGGCACGCTGCCGTCCTCGCCGGCGAGTTCTCCCAGGTAGCGATACATGGCCCGAAGGCGTTGGGTAAACCGCGGCGTGGGAGCATCGTTATCCGAGCGCATGAGCAAATACGCATTCGTGAACATCTGCAACACGAGCAGGTGGTAACTAAATGAGGCCTCGTAGTCGCCGCCGTCCTCGTAAACCTGACGCAGCATCGCCCGCTGGATGAGGCGGCGATATTTTTTGCGGCGCCGCTCCATCCCGGGAGCATCAAGAAACGTAGCCATGCAATGCAAGCCGACGATATTCGACAGGTAATGATTGCTTTGGACGAGGAATGAAAACTCAATATTGGCTTCAGTTGCAAGCAGATGCTGCCAGATCGATTGCGCCACAGAATCTGCCCAGGCCTGCTCGTCCGGGCGCAGCGGCTGCATCAGGCTCAGCGTGAAGCAGAGGCTCATGCCGCGCAGCGCGGATTCCATGGCCAGCGTCCAGTTCACACCGATTCCGACAGGATTCTTCGCGCGCCAATCCGAGAACAGGGCTTTGGCGGCATCGCGATAGTCCTGCTTTCCTGTGAGCAAGTGGGCCTTGGCCAGCACAGGCAGGAACTGCAGGCGGGAAAGCTCCCATGGGACCTTGATATCGGAGCCGTTGTGCCTGACCAGCGGGCGCAGTTGCTCGGCTGGAACGGGATTCCATTCGTAGCCCGAAACGAAATCGAGATTCCAGTGTGGTGGAAAGCCAAGATCGGCCGTTTCATACCCCGGAAAAGGGAACCTGCCGGCGCAGATCTGGTCGGCATACGCGACAATTGGCGCCGCTCCTTCGCTGGCGGCAATCAGATCGGGCCGGTAGTAGGGTACCGGGCGAAAATGCACGCCCGGCTCGCCGCGCAGGAGGGCGGATTGGAGAAGAGCCTTGCGGCGCGGCCGCCAGGCGCGCCAGGCCGCTTCGCACGCCAAGGTGACGGGCGAAAGCAGACCATGCCCTGAAATCAGTTTGTAGACCCTTGCGGGAATCAGTTTGTGAGCGCTCTTCATAACTGTTTGGATAGGGGCGGACGGGCGCCAACTGGGGCGTCGATCGGGCAGTCAAGCAAGTTTCGCCGAGCATCGATAAAAGTCTGCTGCCAGAGCTCGAGGGAGAGCAGAGACCAGAGAGAAAGAGTGTGATCGCGGATGCCGGCCTGGTTTTCGTGCAAAATGCCGGCAACCGCCTGGGGGCGGAAAAGTCCGCGCTCGCGCACGCGCTTTTCCGAAAGAAGATCGCCCAGCATCTCGCGAAGCTCGTTGCGGAGCCAACTGCGCACCGGGAGCCCGAAACCGGCCTTGCGGCGCGCTATGATCTCCCGGGGCAGGATATCTTCCATCGCTTTCTTGAGGATGTATTTCTGGTTGTGTCCGCGCAGCTTGAGCGAGGGCGGGATGGCGCGCATGAAATCGATGACCTCATTATCGAGGAACGGCACGCGAGCCTCGATTGAAGCCGCCATGCTGAGCTTGTCGGAGTAAGTCAGATTCAAGTCGGGAAGAAATGTCTGCTGATCCACATACAACATCTGATCCAGGAAATCGAGAGAGGCGGCTTCACGAAAGCACTCGAGCAGAGCCTGGTTGCGCGGGCGCGATACCGCGTACACCTCTGGCGTCAAGAGGTTTGCGAGTGCGGCTTCGTCCATATAGGAGCGCATACCGGCGAACTGCTCCGGCTGGCTCAGGCCGGCGAGGCGCAGAGCCCGCGTGGAATACCGGCAAAAGGCCAGGACCAGCCCCGGCGAAATCCGGGGAAAGCGGGCAGCGGTGCGGCCCAGAGCCTCAATGGGCGAAATCAGCAGGTTCTGGCGTAATGCTGGAGAGAGCATTCCCGGCCACTTCGGGTAATTGCCAACAAGGTGGACCCGGTAGCCGGCGAACAACTCGTCGCCGCCCTGGCCGCTGAGCAAAACTGTGGAGCTGGACTTGGCTTCGCGGCAAATCAGCCAGGTGGCGATGGCCGCGTGATCGGCCACCGCATCGTCAAGGTGCCAGATTACTTTGGGCAGCCATTCGGTTACGTTCGGATCGACGAGGATTTCCTGGCACTCCGCGCCGAAATGCGCGGCCACGCGCTTGGCATAGTAGGCGTCCTCGCCCGATTGCTCAAGGCGTGCGTCTTTCTCCTGGAAAGAGATGGTGTAGCAACGCAACGGTCCGGTGTGGACCTCGGAAGCGCAGGCCAGCAGCGTGCTCGAGTCCAACCCGCCGGAAAGGAAAAAACCGACTGGGACATCGCTCATCAGTTGCCGGCGCACCGAGTCGCGAAGCACTTCGCGGCAGTGGTGGATGAGATCTTTCTCGGCGCCCTTCAGGGGTTCGACGGGCTGCGATCCATCCCAGAACCGCTCGATGCGGATCTCGCCGTTCTGCCAGGTGAGCGTGCAGCCGGGTTCCAGCTTCATTATGTTCCGGAACATCGTTCCGGGATTGGGAACGTAGAGCAGCGAGAGGTACTCGCCCATTGCCTCGAGATCGATCTCCGCCTCAACATCCGGCGCAAGAAGAAGCGACTTGATCTCCGAGCCAAAATAGAAACGGGCGCCGCGCATTGCGTAGTAAAGCGGCTTGATGCCGAGGCGGTCGCGGGCGATGAAAAGCTTATCTTCGCGCTTGTCCCAGATGGCAAACGCGAACATGCCGTTCAGGTGATCCACCATTTGCCGGCCGTATTTGAGCCACAGGAGCGGGAGAACCTCAGTATCTGAATGTGAATGGAAGATGCAGCCATCCGCAATGAGTTCGTCGCGCAGTTCCGGGTAATTGAAGAGCTCCCCGTTGTAGACCACCCAGACTGTGCCGTCAGGGCTCGCCATCGGCTGGTGCCCGGCCGAGCTCAGGTCGAGGATTTTAAGACGGTTGTTTCCAATGGCCGCCGAATTGCGCATCGACGTTCCGGTGACGAATATGCCCGAGTCATCGGGGCCCCGATGTGCGGTGATGCGCAGCATTTCGCCCAGCAACTGGGCGTCTTTAATTCCAGCCATGCCGGCAATGCCGCACACATTTCCCTCCCCAACATATTGGGTTTAACTCCGGGTTGATCTCAAGCTAGACTACTGCAACCGTTTGCTGGCCGCAGCTCTGGCGATCCCGCCAATATTGTTTCAGAACCTCGACAATACGCGGAGCAGCCTTTCCATCCCACAACGGAGGAGGAGCCACGGGACGAGGTTCATCAGCTATCTCCCTGTCGAGGATGAGCAATGCTTCCTTGAGCAGCCGATCCGGATCGGAGCCGATCAGCTTGTTGGTTCCGAGCGCAACAGTGACAGGCCGTTCCGTGCTTTCGCGATACGTGAGGCAGGGGATACCCAGGTACGTGGTCTCCTCCTGAATGCCACCCGAATCCGTGAGTACACACGCCGCGCGGTCTACGAGGCCAAGAAAATCCAAATAAGACGCTGGCGGCATCTTCCAGAGCCCACTGCCTGAAATAGGCCCGCGCTCCCAGGTGTGCAGGCCCGGGATGCCCGCCTGGTGAATGCGAGCAGCAGTGCGTGGATGGCACGGGAACAGGACCGGGATACGCTCTGCGATTGCCACGATCGCCGCGAGTGTGCGCTTCAACTGATCCGGATCATCGACGTTGGATGGCCGGTGCAGCGTGAGTACTGCGTAGCCGTGCGGCTTCAGCGCGAGCTCTTTACCGAGAGCCGACTGCCTGGCCAGATCGAGTGCGCCTACAAGGGAATCGATCATGAGATTCCCCACGAAGTGGATTTTTTCCGCGGGAACTCCTTCTTTCGCAAGGTTCAAGTTTCCGCTTTCTTCGGTGGTGAAGAGCAGATCGGAGATGGCATCGGTCAGCAGCCGGTTGATCTCCTCCGGCATTCTGCGGTCGAAGCTGCGCAATCCGGCTTCGACATGCACCACAGGAATGTTCTCCTTGGCCGCAACCAGCGCGCAGGCAATGGTCGAGTTCACATCGCCGGCCACAAGCACCATATCCGGACGATCTTTAGCAACCAGTTCTCCAAAACGCCTGACGATCTCCGCGGTCTGGGAGTGATGGGTGCCTGAACCGACTTCGAGGTTGTAATCGGGCTCAGGCATCTTCAACTGGTCGAAAAACACCTGCGACATTGCATAGTCGTAGTGCTGTCCGGTGTGCACCAGCACCGGATCGATTTCGGCGTGGCGCCTCATCTCGGCCATCAGGGGCGCGACTTTCATCATGTTGGGGCGCGCGCCGACAATACTCATGATGCGAAGTGGCATAAGGGCTGCAGGTGCTCCTGGAAGTGCTTGCAACAGAAGATCGAATGATGAATTCTATGCGGAGTGTTCTTTTAGGAGTGCGGCTAAGTCAAGTTGTAACAGGTCAGGCAACAGGCTGACAACTTGGCGAAACTGCGCGCCGGCAACACCGGCGAGGCGGCGCCGGCGCCTCCTTCTGCTTTTGTTTTCAACATCGGGTTAGTTGCGAATGGAGTTGCATTTGCCGCGCCGCTTCCGGCCGCGTTTCAACGCCTGCGATAGCCGCGAGAATCGTGAATCGCACCAAGGCCGCCTGTCCGGCGGGGATTCGAATCTTCTCCTGTCTGTTTATGCCGGCATTTTCACAGAACAAGTGCGCGTAAATGATTGTGAACCCTGACCGGTCACCGGCAGTGCTGAATCTGATGTGACCGGCGAAGGGGCTATGGACAGTCGCTCATGGTCACATTTCCGACTTCGAAGTCGCTCACCTCCGGATCGTGCGGATTAGAGGCTGTGAGGATCACCTGCATATGCGAGCTGTTCCCTGTCTTAACACGAATCTCAGGATTGTATTGTTCGTTTCCGTTGACAGCATAAATGTACTCATTTCTGAGCACCTGGTTGCTGTCTGGATCGACCACCTCCACGTTGACGCCGCCCTGATGCAGCACCAGGGATGGTACGAGGATATAGCAGCCGTTCGGAGATACATTCAGGATGTCAGATTTGAGCTGGCTGTCGTATTTGGTAGGGGAACTTGTAATGTGAACCTTCCCATTTCCAAGGCGCTGAGCTTGCGCAGAGGGCATCACCTTCCATGCGGTGGGAGGCGGAAGCAGGCGCCGAACAGGCATCGCTGCCTCCACCGGTGTAATCGAAGGAACGCCTTGACCGATCAGGTAAACAGGACTGCCGGTCAACTGGACGATCTCCGATGCGGGCAGCGGATTGCCGTACATATCCTGGATGGTCATGTTCCCCAATCCTGTGACGCGAACAGAAGCCGGCTTTAGCGAATCGGTCCACAATGCCACCACAGTGCCTGCGGGCGTCGAGGCTGTGACTCCAAAATGATGAGGAGGCAGTTCGAGAAAAGACCTTTTCTGGGCGACGGCGAAAAGCGAGGTCAGTTGCGAGTACGACGCCAAAGAGTCGACCAGCACGTTGCGGTGCCAAGGGAAGAAGAACGGCGAGTGGATGAAGTAGGGGACGCGCATCGCGAGCGACAAGAGGCTGCACCGCACCAGGTACTGCGACTGTTCATGTTCCGTCACCTGTGGAGCGCTCACGCCGTGAGTTTTCTCCGGACCAAATAGCCAGTTCGATTCGGTGGCCCAGACTTGCTTCGCCGGACCGTACTGGGTGGCGAGCATGGCCAGGCTTCCTGCCATCTGGACATAGTTCATTCCATAGTCACCCTCCTCGGGCGGGCCGGCCTGAAAAGGATGGAATTCGACGCCGTCCGTCATGCCGATAAGTCCGGCGCTGAATAGGCGCTTTTCATAAGGGAGAAAATCCGATATTCCAGCCGCGCAGCAGATTTTGACGAGGCTTGGATCGAATTGCTGCATCTGCTCGAGTTCTTGCTTCAGAATCTCAATATCGCCCGTCGGCTCCAGTTCTCGATTGAATCCCCGATCGGTATAAAACTTGGAATCGATCTCGTTATAGACACCCCAGACGTGAATCTTCCCTTTGAAGTGCTCCAGCGCGGCTTGTACGAACTTCGCGTACGCAGGCCTCACCTGCGTGGCTGGATCCGTTATCCACTTGGGCGGCAATTCGCCCATTACTCCCATCAGAGCGAGGTGCTGGTCAGAGTAGGACTCGACGACATTATCAATCCAATGCCAGTCGTATTCTCCCTCTTTCGCCTCAACAACGGGCCAAGCGATAAAGAACCGCGCCCACTTTACACCCCAGAGTGATGCTTCGTCGTCCTCCAGAGTCAAGCTTCCGCTGGTGCTTTCGTGGATACCGAAGGTGCTGTCTTCGCTTTCCACAGAAACGTCCGGTTCCTTTGCCAGCGCGACCTGAAAGGAGACGGAGTAGATCTTGCTACTCGCGATTGAAACGTCAAGTTCAACATCCGCGGGTCCATAGAAAGGTGGAACCTGCCATTGACTGTATCCCACAGACCGAGCGCCATTCGTCTGCAGCGCGACGTCTACAGGGATGGTGCGCGCACCCGTGCCGGTCAATAGGGAGATGCGGAGTTCCACGTCGGCGCGTGCGGCATTGCCGGCATATTCCACCTGGATTGGAACCTTCTCTCCAGGGTGAAAATCGAGGAAGGCGCTTTGCCGCACCCCTGCTCCCAGATTGGCATACCCCTGACCTGGGGCCAGCACATGCTGTACCGATGCGGCTGCAACCGTCTGAGCTGAGAATCCCGGATCGCCAAGATACAGTCCAAAGGCGCCATATTCCTGCTCCATCTTGATGCTGACGGTGTGAGCATGGTTGATGGGAATGAGCCATTTCTCGGCCGGGTCAGGCTTCCGTAACACAGTATCGGCAGCGGGTTTCCCATCCAGGCTGATGAGCACCCGTATGGAATCCGGCCCGGTAGGCGCCGGTTGGGAGGTTGCGAACGCATTGACGGATTCGGCCCGCCATAGGGTTACGTGGAATGACGAGGCCCCCTGCGGAATGTCCCAGGTGAGGACCCCTCCACAGACCATCTCCAATGCGGGTTCCGCGGTTCCATCCACGAGTCGAATTCCGGTGCTTCGTGTCGAAAAACAAGGATTTATGGCTATCAGGTGCGGAGATGAAACCGCCAAATCGCCACTCTCGGCCCACGTTGCATTGCTCGTGCCCACAAGCGATGCCACCAGAACGATCAGCAGTCGAATCTGCCAGGATCGGTCTCTCAATTTCGTTGCTCGCTTACTCAGGATGGTGTCGCAAGTCGTTGCATTGCACAGGGAAGAGGGATTGAAACGCTTCAGGAGTTGAAGTTTCATTTCGACGGCCTCCTCTTGAGACATCTCTTACCGGCTAACAGCGCGGCTGCGGCGAATCAAATTCTGCAAGCCCGCCAACTGCTGCATATCATCGCATTTATTGGGAAGTCATGCGAGCCGAAGGGCCCTATCGATCACGTTCGTCATTTCGAGATGAGCGCTCCTGGCAAAGCTGACCTTCCTGCACTAACTGCTCAACCACATTGAGCAACAATTGTGACATCGGGTAATAACGAAACCCCTGTTCGATGTCGTTGGTCAAAAGCGCCTTCCCGGCAAGAATCGCAGCCAGGGCCTTCCGATACATCTCTGCGTCGCGGCTGAACAGAAACGACTTCATGCTGGCGATGGATTTGCATCGCGGCAAGGGGACCTCCTCTTTCAGTACGATCTGCCTTCCGGTGTCGATGCCTTCATCGATAAAAAAAACCGTGACTCCATTCGGATTTCCCTCCAGAACCGACCATTCGGCCACGCATCTGCCTCGGTAACGAGGCAGCAAGCCTATGTGCGAATTGAGGATTCCCCGGCCGAACGCGTCGATTATCGGGCGCCTGTAAATGATGTTCAAATCGTGAACGCCGATGTCGAATTTCTGGCTGCGGATTCTTTCCAGCGATGAGGGATGACCAATAGGCTTTCGGAAGTACAGAATCCGGCCTCCGAGCAGTCTGCTGAGGGATTCAAAGATAACCGTCCGAGAAGCAAAATAGTAACTCTCGCGCGCCATCCGCTTAGGCAAACCGGCGCCACCCGGGTCAAAGACTAACACCCAGGCCTCGACCCCGGGGTTCTTCTCGATCTCTGAAGCGATCCGCGCCCCTCTCGCCATTGCGTTCGTGATCACGCCAACTTTCATGAGTTTCTTTCCAAAGCTGCGTCGTAATTGCCGAAGAAGGACCATACTACGGTCGAATCCGGCAGAGGCCGGGGAAGCTGCTCCCAGAAATAATTGAGGACGTCCAGCGCTCTGATGTCTCGGATCGTCCTGCACCGCAGCGCAACCAGGGTGAGCAGTAGCCACCGCAGTCTTTCCTCCGGCCGGCCCACGGGTTGCACGCGATCGATAACCATTAGATAACGCAGGCACTCTTCAAAGAAACTTCCCTCTGACGCTTGAACGATGTTCAGGGGGCAGCTATAGCGCAGCAGTATCTTGTCTATCGCCAGCAAAGCCTCGTTCCTGCGAATCGTTGCGAAGCCGGAGTCAACGGAAGAACGGCCAGGACTCGCGAAGAGTGATCTGTCCGTTGCCGCCGCGAGTAGAAACAGCTCCATGCTCAGTGTGGATTGGCTCCACGATATCTCCGGGGCAACCGAGATTGTTTTGCGGGGCTTTCCCAACACGAGTGCGATTTCATCCAGTTCCGGCCGAGACGAATAAAGATGAAATCGGCTGAATTGTACTGCCACTTCGCCCCGGCGCGCCTTGAGCGCCTTCTCAAGAAGGATGGCCCGCCGGTCGGAAGGCGGAGGGAGGGTATCAATTTCCGATTCGACGCCGATTTTCACTGCGCGACTGCCCCATGCACAGGGTCGTGAGCACTTCCCCGTTTCCGGGTCAGGACTGCGTATTCGCCATTCTTCAGGCCCCGTGCGATTTCGGAGAGTGTAAGTACTCGAATGTCCGCGGCCTTTGTGATGAGAGAGACAAATCTCTCGATGTCCGAGAAGTCCAAAATATCCTTCGAATGGTTCTCTAAAATCACCGGCACCGTCGCCAGTCCAGTTTCCTTCGCCCGCCTGCGAATGTCTGCCAGCATCGCCTTCATGCTGTCAAAGTCGAAACGGCTCAAGTCCGATATCTGCAAGTTGCTTCTGGAATAGCGCAACGCCATTTTTCTCAGCCGTCCCTTCAAGCCTGCGTGGCTTCGGTTGGTCCACTCGGTTGTAGTTCCACCCCGGTCGCCACTGCTTTGTCGCCCTTTCCTGGCCAGTCGGCCTTGCACTATTCTCCATGCTGCCTTCAGATCCCGCGACAACATTGCCGCCGGATTCAGCCGGAAGGTATGCGTGGGAATACAGATGATTGGCTCGGGCGCAGATGAGATCCTTCGCGCATCTGTCATTACCGGATAATAGGGGAGGAAATCCTCTTCGCATTTTGTGTAGTCGATTTGCACATGGGGCGTGTCCAGGCGAATTCCGGACACCATGCTCTGGTCGAGCTCAAAACCGAACTCCGCAAGGATAGGGAATAAGAATTTGGATGGTGCCGCACACCATGCGCCAGCCCGATAGGAAACACATCGATACCCGGGATCGACTTGACGGAGCAGTCCCTGCAGGTAATGGATTGCCGCCCCGATCATGGAGCGGATGTCATCTTCCGAATAATCCAGTACCGACCATCTTCCCGTAAGTTTCCATTGCAAGCCGCCGCAGTAGATCGCCTGACTCCATTGGGTATGAAGATGCGGCTCGATGTCATGCCCCCTACGACACGCTTCGCTCACCGTTGCATCCCACTCGTCGGCGATTTGACGCAATTCAGGGTAATCGTCCTGGTACCTGCGATAGGTCAGTTGCTGCATCAACTCCACATTGAACGACCCGCGGATGCCGTTGTTTTCATAAATCTCCATGAGGCGCCGCATCGGTTCGAACTGGAGAACGCGCGGGTGTCCGGAACCGTTTCCGCGAACTTCCCAATCGTCGGCAAGGGCTATGCAGAGTAGCGGATCCACGTTATCACTCCAGATGTTGTTTGCGTATCTTCGTCCACGCCGCTGCGCGCCAGCGGGCGCTTAGGACACGACTGACTCAATTGATTGGAAATGCAGCCGTAAGGCGTCCGAAATGCTATCCACTAGCAAGGTGGTTTCCGTAACGAATAAAGCATGCCGAGCGGAGAACAGACCTGTAACTTACTCAATTGCTCATCGGATACTGTTCACTTTTTCCTTGCGGTCACCAGGGCCAGCGAGCCCCAGAAGAACAAACTGGGAAGAAGAGGAAGTCTACTCCAAGCGCCCGGGAAACCATTGAAATAGCTAGGCCGCCGGTCACAGGTGAAGCCATTTGATTCAAGAAGTTGCCTGAACTTACGCCAGCTCCAGGTTTGCTTCCGAGCCGCGGCGTAGTGGTCACGGAAATCGAAGTTGTACAAGAATCGCGGCAGACTCGAACTGTTGGCATAGCTGATGATGAGGACTCCGGATGGGAGAAGCGCCGTGCTGAGCATGCGCAAAAACTCCGCCGGGTCGGGCGCATACTCAATCACGCTGGAACAAACGATGCCATCGTAGGTCTCTGAGGGCATTTCCGTCGGAGTAAAGGAGCACAGCTGGAACTCTATATCGAGGCCGTCGATCTGTTGCTGCTTTGCCATGGCGATCATACCCGGCGAAGGATCGAGTCCTCGAACGCGAAAGCCGTTGCGGGCAAGCAACGCTGAGATGCGGCCGGGACCACAACCATAATCGAGAACGTATCCGCCCGGGCGCACGGACGACTTGGCGGCATTCAGGAACATCTCGCCGCGAACAAAGCGCCCTGCTGCAATTTGCTTATCCCACGTCCTTGCGGCATCAACTGCCTCTCGATCGAACAGACTTGTGAAGTCTTCCACTGTTTCGTCCTTTTGCATATTGGTCTGCGTTATTGATTGGGGCGATCCGGCCAGCGCTCCCAATTCGCCGGCGTTCTTAAGGCCGGATACCGTTCTGGTTGTAAACCGGATGCGAAGCTCTTTCTCGATGGCTACGATCAGGTCGATGTTGGTGAGAGTCCCGGTCTTCGACGCCGGAGGACGGCCCGCGTCCCCGTCTCAAGTGCGCCGGTTCTCTCTGCGCACCTCCTTTTGCGAGTTTCCTGCCGGAATGCAGGATGGTAATTTGCATCGTGCTTCAGGACTGCAAGAGTCAAAATCCGTCTATTTCTTCGTTGCGATGACCAGGCCGAGGCCGCCCCAAAAACGCGATCCGGCCAGCAAGCGAAGCAGCGCGATCCGGTCGGTGACGGTGCGGAAGTAGCGCGGTGGCCGAGTGGCCGTGAATCCGTTTGCTTCAAGCAACTCCCGGAACCGCGGCCAGCTCCACGTATGCTTGCGGGCGGCTTGATAGGAGTCTCGCACACGCAGGGGGTCCCAGACGCGGGGAACGCTCAAGCTATTGGCAAAGCTGATAAGGAGCACGCCAGAAGGGCGCAGCGCGGCGGAAAGCGAGCGGAGAAACAGTCCGGGATCCGGAGCATACTCGATGACACTAGAACAAACGACGCCATCGAAGGCGCCGGGGGGTAATTCCTCAGGAGCAAAGGAGCAGCCCTGAAACTCCACATTGAGGCCGTCCAGATTTTGTTGCCTGGCCGCGGCGAGCATGCCCGGCGAAGGATCAAGGCCGAGAACACAAAAACCGTTGCGGGCAAGCAACGCCGAGATGCGTCCCGGTCCGCAACCATAATCGAGGATGTAGCCTCCGCGCGGCACTGACTTGAGCGCCGCCGACAGGAACACCTGGCCGCGTATGTAGCGGCCCGACGCGATCTGTTTATCCCATGTGGATGCAGCCGCCGCAGCCTCTCCATCGAACAAATTCGTATAGTCTTCCACTGCCTCTTCCCTTTAAAGGACTGTCGGTATTCAAGTTAATTACGAATGGTCGACTTTCCGAATGAAAACGAGAGAGACGTCCGGCTGTAGGTTCTCAAGATGTTACGTCCTGAGATTAGCAGGAAGGCCAGCGGGGATGGTCTGCAATTCAGACGATCTCAGTACATCACTCTTACAAAGGTAAAGACACGCATTCCTGTCGGAACGGTCGAGGTCACCGTCCACCCTCCCTGCAGATAAACGCTCGGCGCCCATCCTTCGGTATTCGCCGGTGAAATCGTGATCGGATTTCCTCCACTTTCAATTGTCACGCTGTCGGTCTGGTTCTGAAAATTGAAGACATAGAACCCAGCCTGGCCGACATCGTTCAAATCTACCTCAATGAGGAATTGCGTGGGTGAGTTAGGGACTGTATTCAATTCCTGGTACGTAGTAATCATCCCAAATGGTACGACGTTCGTATAGAAAGTCATCGGGTCGAGGTAATAGGAAGTCATATATTCATTCCCATATGACCCCACAAACTCCATACCGATCTGCGAATATTGTCCCGCCAGCAGAAACGCGCTGATTTGCTCAGCAGAAAGGCCTGAAGTCAGACTTGTATTGAAGTAGGTCGCTCCGAAGAAGGGATCGGCAACATCCCATTGTTGATTGAATGGATCCCAAACTTCCGCAATTTGATGGCTTTCCGGGCCATCGAGCGATATGCTGCGGATCCGCCCCAGAATATTATTCTGCGCCAGGAGGTTCAGCAAGGTGTTTACATAGTCTCCACAATATGTATTGCTGGAGGTTTTTCCACCATACGAAGCAACTTCATCGTAGAGCGCCGACCCGGAAATCGGGATATGCGAGAGGCCCTGGCCCATCTGATTCACCTGGGCGGTATAGCTGATGATCGTCTGATAGAACTGGGCCTGATTAGTGGGGGGATTGGGAGCCCCGCCGGTTGTGAATGTCGCATAGTTACAGCCGACGGGAGCAGGGCTTGGATCGACAGTACAGATTTCCGCATAGTAGGTAGTGTTGGGCTGCAATGCGTACACATACTGGCTCGTATCCGTGGGAACCAGAGATGATCCGGCGCTCCAATAGAAATCCGATTTTCCATAGCCAGTGGGGCTGACAGAGAGAAAATAGCCTTTGGCACCTGGCGCCGTTGTCCACGTGAAGGGCAGGAACTGGCTGGTGCCTGTGGCGCCATTGAGTGGATAGGTGAGATGGGCCAGTGCATAGCCGGTAGAAAACTCAGAGTCGGCATAGGTAAGAGTGCCGGAGATGTTGGTCCGGATACGGGCGTAGTAGGTTGTATTCGGACTTAGATTGACGGAGGCTGAGGCGCTGGAAACAGCCCCGCTGTCGTAATAGTTGTTGGCTCCTAAACTGCTTCCAAGAGTGAGTTCATAAGATGATGCGGCCGCAACCGGGGTCCAACTCACGCTGATAGGTACTGCAGGGTCCAGATTGGTCGCGCCATTCGATGGCGAAGTTATTTCGGCGGCAAATGCAGTCTGAAACGTCGTATCTATCTGGTAGTTCCAGACGCCGTTGAGCTCGGTCCAGATTCTTGCCCAAAGCGTCGCGCCGGCCGGCAGAGGCGTCGTCACCGTGTACGAGGTCCCCTGGATTGGCTCGGTGTTCACCACATCCTTGGCGCCCTGGGTCGTGCCCACGTAGAGATAATAAGCCTGCGCTCCCGGAGACGTGGTCCAATGGAACGTCGCATTTGCCGGCACGTTCTGTTGACCGTTCAGCGGCGCAGTCAGGTAGGCAAGTGCCGACACCGTGAAGCTGATATCGCCCTGGTAACTCCACGTGTCGTTGATCTCGGTCCAGATTCTTGCCCAGAGCATCGCGCCGGCCGGTAGAGGCGTCGTCACTGTGTACGAGGTTCCCTGAATTGGCTCGGTGTTCACCACATCCTTGGCGCCCTGGGTCGTGCCCACATAGAGGTAATAAGCCTGCGCTCCTGGAGACGTGGTCCACTGGAACGTCGCATTCACCGGAACGTTCTGCTGACCGTTCAGCGGTGCAGTCAGGTGGGAAAGCGCGGACACGGTGAAGCTGATATCTCCCTGGTAACTCCACACGCCGTTGAGCTGGGTCCAGATTCTTGCCCACAGCGTCGCGCCGGCCGGCAGCGGCGTCGTCGCCGTGTACGAGGTTCCCTGGATGGCGCCCGTGTTCACAACATCCTTGGCGCCCTGGGTGGTGCCCACATAGAGGTAATAAGCCTGCGCTCCCGGCGACGTGGTCCACTGGAACGTCGCATTCGCCGGCACGTTCTGCTGACCGTTCGCCGGCGCAGTCAGGTAGGAAAGCGCAGACACGGTGAAGCTGATATCTGACTGGTAACTCCAGACGCCGTTGATTTCGGTCCAGATTCTTGCCCACAGCGTCACGCCAGCCGGCAATGGCGTCGTCACCGTGTACGAGGTTCCCTGGATATGCCAGGTGTTCACAATGTCCTTGGCGCCCTGGATAGTGCCCACATAGAGGTAATATGCCTGCGCTCCCGGCGCGGCAGTCCATTGGAACGTCGTATTCGCCGGCACGTTCTGCTGACCGTTCAGCGGCGCAATCAGGTGGGAAAGCGCGGACACGGTGAAGCTGATATCGCCTTGGTAACTCCAGACGCCGTTGAGCTGGGTCCACAGCCTCGCCCAGAGCGTCGCGCCGGCCGGTAGAGGCGTCGTCACCGTGTACGAGGTCCCCTGGATGGCGCCCGTGTTCACAACATCCTTGGCGCCCTGGGTCGTGCCCACGTAGAGGTAATAAGCCTGCGCTCCAGGAGACGTGGTCCACTGGAACGTAGCATTCGCCGGGACGTTCTGCTGACCGCTCAGCGGCGCAGTCAGGTAGGACCCGGCCTCGGTCGTGAACACGGAAGAAGGTGCGTAAGCAGTCCCGGTCGAGGTCAGGGTTCCGAGCGTGACGTAATAAGTCGTTGCCGGCGCCAAACTGATCGTGGCACTGGTGGCGCCGGACGGGTTCGAGGTGGAGGCTGTCGAGTAGGAGAGTACATCCTGCGCGCCCGGCGTGCTGCCAATCCAGAGCGTGTAGTCGATTGCGCCCGGCACCGGAGTCCAATCAAACTGGATGTTCTGAGACCGGACTGTAGCGCCATACGTTGGACTGGAGAGAACCGAGGCGTTGGCAAAAGGGAAGCCGGAGGGCCAAATTGGAGTGTAGATCTGCGTTCCGGCGGGGATTGTTGAAGTAATGCTCCATCCGGGATAAAGGCCGACGCTCAATGCCCATCCGGCGCTGCTCAGCGGCGATACGGTGATTTGGCTTCCGGCATTGTTAATGGTGATTTGATCGGTCGGATTGGTAAACAAGAACTCGTAGTAACCGATGGGCGACGGGGTCGGCGAGTCTAAACTGACGGGGGTGAGGAAGGAAAGAGGCGAGTTCGGAACATTGTCATAGACTTCCTGGAAATTCTGCAAAAGCCCGTATGGAAACGGATTGTTGTAGTAAAGGATGGGATTCATGTAAAACGTCGTCATGTAGTAGGTTCCGCTGCTCGTCGCCCACCATGGCGTTATCGCCGACAGGTTCCCGGCTCGAAGGAGAGAGTTCAGGTCTTCGACTCCCTGCCCGATCTGGGACTCCGGATTGAGGTACATCACGCCGAAGGTTGCATCCGCAATTTGCCACTTCGAGTTGAAGGGATCCCAATACTCGGCAACGACGTGAACATCCGCGCCATCAAATGTGGTAATGCGTCTCCGGGACAGGATTCCGTTTTGAGTAAGAAGGTCTGCTAAAGCAGTGGCAAAGTTTCCACAATTTGCGTTGATCGCGGGATTCGCCCAATGGTTGGCCATGTTCTGGTAGAGAAATGATCCCGGCACTGCGTAATTGCCGGGAGTGGTGGCCATCAGGCGCACCTGGCCTGTCAGCTCCTTGATCAGGTTGTAAAAACCGCTGCGATCGGCCGGACGCGGGTTTCCGGGTCCAGTGGTAAACGTGCTATACGATGTCGCATAGCCAGTGGTCGTTTGCGTGTAGAGCTCGACGTAATACAAGGTATTTGGCTGTAGATCCCAAACGTACCCGCTTGAGGTTCCGGTGAAATCGCCATTGAAATTGTCCGTCACGCCGTATCCTGTCGGGCTCACGATCAGGTTGTAAACCTGTGCACCCGAAACCGGCGTCCACGAAAAAAGCTGGTATGGACTCACCCCAGTCGCGCCGTTGAGGGGAGTCGTCAAGTATCCCATCGAATTAGTCTTGAATGTCGATGACGAAGTCAATGACCCGCTGGAAGTCAGGGTCGAAAGCGTCGCGTAATAGGTGGTGCCCGGCAGCAGGCTTGCCGTCGTGCTGGTAACACCGCCCGGATTGGGTTGACCCGCCGTCGTGTAGTTGAGCGCGTCGTTGGCCCCGGCTGTGCTGCCGATCGACAGCGTGTAGTTGATCGCGCCTGAAACCGCCATCCAGCTGAACTGAATATTCTGCGGCGATGCCGTCGCCCCATTTGCCGGTGCCGTGAGGACAGATGGTCCCTGTGCGCTGGCTGCGAGAGACGCACAAGCGGCAAAGAGAACCAAAATCAATGGCGCAGGAATGCACCTCCCCGAAAGGTCCTTCATTCGCAGTTTCCCTGGACTCAAGTTCAGAATCAGAAAACCCCCGACCGCGAGTTGCTCCAATTTACAGACGAAATAAAAGAGCAGCCAATAAAACGCGTAGTTTCAATTAGGCGTAAAGACAGAAGATTCGACAAACCGGATTACGATTTCGAGCGCAACAATATCGGCTCTTTCCGAGAGTCGATTGCCAATTTGGGTAATCCACTAGCAATAAACAACGTTCGAAGATTTTATACCGCTGGCCGCATTGCGCGTGTCGACCACCAGCTTCGATTCCCTGACGATCCGTTGGTAATCGTAATCAGAGTGGTCGGTCACGATAACGACGCAATCGTACTGATCAAGATTCTCCAGCGGTACGCTTGTCATTTGCAGGTCGTATTTGTGGCCTTGGCCAACCGCAGGAAAGTATGGGTGATTATAGCTCACCTCAGCACCTGCCTTGGCAAGCAGATCCAGAATGGTGAGCGAAGGCGACTCCCGCAGATCGTCCAAGTCCTTCTTGTGAGCCATGCCCAAAATCAACACGCGCGAGCCATTCACCGCCTTCCGGTGGCTGTTGAGCGCCTCGGCTACGGCGCTCACCACGTGGTACGGCATAGCTGTATTGATCGCACCTGGCAATTCGATAAACCGCGTGTGGAAGTCGAAGTCTTTGGCCTTCCAGGAAAGGTAAAACGGATCGATTGGGATGCAATGGCCGCCGAGACCCGGGCCGGAATAGAAAGGTTGAAACCCGAATGACTTGGTGGCGTCGATATCGAAGCCTGTAACGCGAAACCTCTCGGCGCTGTACATCAGCGAGAGCAGTAGTCCCACGTAGCCGAGCCCGACAATTCCAATGCGTGCTGTCCTTGAGGAAATCCTTTGGTTAACTCCATGGCGGCCGAATCCGTATCATTGACGATGGTTGCTTCGATCACCGTATGCTCCCAGATTTCGACTCTCATTAACTTGTGTGGCTGCTGCGGTGAAGGAACTCTGTGCTTTCGCTTGAAAAAGCTCTCGATTCACGAGAAAACTCGCTTCCAATTTCAATACGCGGAACTCAACTCCACGCCGCAGCCTTCGCGCATTCGCGCCTTGGACCTCGACCGGATCACACAGCTGCGTTTCTGGCTTCGTTCGCAGCGGGCTCCATTTGAGGGACTCCTGCAATCGTGATCGGTCGGCCGGTGCGGGCTGATTCATGAACCAGGAACGTGGCCTGACTCACTTCAACCAACTCGCTGAACGGTATCGGCGCCGGCTGTCCTTCGCGCATGGCATTCAGCGTGAGTTCGATTTCGCGCCGGTGGCCCTTGTCGGCCGCACCTTTGTGCACTTGTTTCCGGCCTTTGCGAATCAGCTCCAGCGACGTGAAATTGTCCAGACGAGCAACTCCTCCGCCGCAGAAGGCTTCGTACTGTTCCTTGGGAACGCTTTTGTCGCCATTCGCCAGGTATTGAATTGTTGCAACTGAGCCGTCAGCGAAGGTGAAGGCTGCGCAAAGATTGTCTTCGCAATAGCGGCCGGCGTTGGGCAGCAGATGTGCGCTGACCTCCGTAATCGAGCGGCCGACAACCGCGCGCGCCCAGTCGACAAAGTGGCAGAATTCGCCGACAATGCGCCCCCCATCCCGGTGTACCCAGTGGTCGAGCGGAATGTACCCGGCGTTGATCCGGATGTTGATCATCATGGCCTCCGTCCTTCCTGAAAAGAAGCCGCGAATCTTCTCAGTGAAGGGGGCAAATCGGCGATTGAAGCCGACCATGACAAATGGCATGTGGCCGGCGGCCCTACGCGTTGCAAAGGCTGCCTCGATCTGAGCCAGGCCCTCGGGCGCGGATGCCAGCGGTTTCTCAACAAAAACGGACTTTTCTGCCTCGATCGCACGGATTACGTAGTCCGCATGGCTATCGTGGCGGCTAAAGACGAACACCGCATCCACATTCGGGTCAGACAGCAGTTCGGCCGGGGTCTCAGCGCGCTGAAAATGAAATGCCTTCTGCGCGGATACGGCGCCTGTGCCGGATGCGGTAGCCACCGCCTCAAACCGTGCGCCCCTGACCGCCTGCATCGCCGGGAACATGACTCCGGTAGAGAAGGAGCCTGCGCCGATGCAGCCGATCCGAACCTCGTCCTTCGGTTTGGCTGCCGCGCGCGCCGCAGGCGGCGCCGCTGCGGCGCGCGCCGATGGTGGATACTCGATGATTGCCGTGTAGATTCCGGACGTCAGACTCGCGTACGCTTTCGCGGCGTCGTGCACTGAATATCGCTCCTTGAGCAGCGGAGACAGATCGAGCTGCCCGGTGGAAGCCAGATCGAGAAAAGCCTCCATGTTACGGCGTTCCGTCCAGCGCACGTACCCAATGGGGTAATCCCTGCCCATTTCTTCGTAGGCAGGGTCGTAGCGCCCTGGGCCGTAGGAACGGGAGAGCGCCAGCGAGAGCTCTTTCCCATACATTTTTTCTCGCGAAACACCGAGGCCGATTGCCCCCACCATCACGATCCGCCCGCGATCACGCATCAGCTTTGCCGCCAGTTCCACCGGCTCGGCCGAACTGCTTGAGGCTGTTAATACGGCTGCGTCCACTCCGTAGCGGGAGAAGGCCTGGACCTTGGCCTCGATGTCCGGATCGTTCGCCAACAGAGCCAGATGCGCTCCGAACCGCTCTGCCTGTTTTACGCGTTCCGCCGAAAGGTCGATGGCAATAATCCGGCAACCTGCGCCGCGAGCGATCTGGATCGCCAGCGCTCCAAGAAGTCCGGCACCGACGATCGCAACCGTCTCTCCAAAGGCGATGTTGGCCTGACGCAGCCCCTGCATGGCGATCGCGCCAATCGTGGTGAGCGCGGCGGCGTCGGTCTCAACGTTATCCGGAATTCGCACCGCAAGATTGCGGGGAACGTAATTTACTTCGCAATGATTCGCGTACCCAACACCGCCGCAGGCCACTCGCTCCCCAACCCTGAATTCCAAGGCTTCTGCGCCCACGGCAATCACTTCGCCGGCGCAGCTATACCCCATCGTCGTCAGGGTATCCAGTTTCGATGTGACCTTCTGATAGGCGGCGCGCACTCCGTTTTGCCGGGCATAATCGGCCACCTGCCGCACCAGGTCGGGGCGCGCCATTGCCTTGGAAAGCAGCGACTTCGAGCTTAGTTCCATCGATGCCCGCTCGGTTCCGGCGCTGATGGCAGAAAAATGCGTGCGCACCAGGATACCTTGGGGGTTCAACTCAGGTTCAGGGACGTCGAACAGTTCCACTTCGCCGGTTCGCCGGCTGGCGAGAATCGCAAACATAGATGCTCTCTTCCTTTGATGGTTAGCTCTGCGGAAAAACGTCTAACGCTGCCTCTGGGCGGCCGTCAAAACATTGACCGGAACCCAGTTTTCCGCCGTCTATCAGTTTCTTCATCAGTGTGCCCACCTCGCGTGCACGAACGTCCCAGGTACAATCCTGCACCTGCGCCTGACGCAGTTCGCGATCCGCGGCGGTGTCGTTGGCCAGCGCATCTTCAACCTTGGCGATGAAATCGTCTGCATCCCTGTTTTTGTAGAAGCGGAGGCCCGGCGTTTCGAGATATTCGAAAAGCGGAGCCATCACGACCGGCTTTCCCGAAGCCAGGTATTCTCTGACCTTAATGGCGCTTCCATAAGAGGTAAACGAGCTGCCCAGGTTCCACGGCAGAACGCAGAGATCGAAATGCTTAAGATAGCGCGGCAGCTCGGCGTAGGGCTTGGCGCCCAGTAAATGGATATTCGGTCCATCCGCTACCTGCATCGTGTTGTACCGTAATCCGATTAACACCCAATGCCAATCGGGTCTGCGTCTGGCCACTTCGGTCATCAGTTCTGAATCCATGACAAAATCCATCTGCCCGAAGTACCCCAGCACTGGATGCGGGATCGAAGCGATTTCAGGAGCGGTATCCGCAGCCGGCACGGCGAAGTGGTCGTAATCGACCGCTTGTTGCAGATAGACGCGATGCGGGACGTCCGCGGCTTCGTCGAACAGCCTGCGCCCGCTATACAGCACGGCTCCCGCCATGGAGATGAGGCGGGAGTGCAACTGGCGAATCACATCCTTCGAAAGCGCGCTGTCTTCGTTGGCGTCGTACTTGTCCGAAACCTGGTAGACGATCAGTTTCGGCCGAAGACTTTCGGCGACGTCCGCGGCCGATGGGATTGCCACCCAGACGATCGGGCGTCCGATGCCGCAGATTCGCATGGCCACGCGCAGTTGCACATTCAGCAGGATGCGATTCAGGCGGCGCATCCACGCCGAGCCGAAAAAGGGCAGGGCAACGGGCGTCATCACCCATATTCCTTCCGGCGTCTTCTTCAGCCAGCGCATATAACTCTTCAGCTTGCGCCGGATCTTGAGGAAGAAATCAGGATTGGACATGGAGGGTAGGCCCATGGTCAGCGAATTCACGAAGATCACTCGGTTCTGGCGGGCCAGCCGCTTGAGGATGTGATATTTCGAATGGGGATGGTGATACCACCAGTCCTCGCCGGCAAAGCAAATAATCCCTTCGCGCGTAATGCCAAAGTCTGTCCGGTTTTCCATGTAATAACCGCCCGAGCTTCGCGGTGCTCCTCTCATTCGGCGTCTCTGCGTCGTCTGTCTCGCATCGCGGAGTTTCTATTCCGTTTACGGGCTACACCTCTGAAGATATTGCTTCTTCCGTTACAATCCCCTTTGCCCGGGCCGATGAGACTCGCCGAACTTCTCGGCGGATCACCATCAGCACCAGAACACAGGCCACCACATAGCACGCTGAAGATGCCATAGCAGCTCCCCGCAGGCCATAGAAGGGAATCAACCACAGATTCAGCGATATCTTCAGGACCACAGTTCCCAGCCAGATCCAGACAACACTCATGGGAAACCCGATGCCGTTCAGAAACTGCACGGCAACCACGTGGATGGTCAGAAAGATGGCTCCGGGACAAAGCCAGAGATAGGCCGGGACTGAGAGCGCATATGCTTTGCCGAAGAGTAACTCGACTGCCCACGGCGCCAGTGCCGCGGAGATCAGCACCACCGGCCCCTGGATCAGAACGGCGCCGATGGTTGCCTTCTTCATCATCCGGTATTTCTCAATGACATCCTCGATTGCCGAGATCTTCGGCAGCAGCAGCAGCCCGATTAGAACCGGCAATATGCCCACGTAATCCGACATCGTGAAGGCAATCGAATACAACCCTGAGTCCAAGGCGCCACGCATGTACTTCAACATCAGCACATCGGAACGAATGACCAGATAACAAAAAAAGTTCATGAGATAGGCCCGCATTCCGTATGAGAGATTCGATCGGAAGAGCGCCATCGACGGTCGGGGCCACTCTCCCGAGATCCTCATCAGGCGGGCAACGATCACGCCCAGCATTGCTGCCATCGAAATGAGCCCTGCCGCAAACGCCAGTGTGGGGCTGATTCTGTGGGTCAGTACGAGGCATCCTATCACGATCAACGCCAGAACCCGGTTTGCGGTCTCCGTGAGATTGTAGGTCTTCACTTCATCGACTCCCAGGAGCAGGTTCTGCGTCAGCAGATAGGCTGTTCCGATCGGAGTCCAGAGCAATCCCAACAGGAGAAGCCAACCGTGCAACGGCGCCATTCGTGGCCAGATTCCGAATGCAACATACGTGGCGCCGATAGCGGCGATGCCGACTGCAAGGCTGACCATCAGCGAATTGCCAACGAGCCTGGGCAGATCCGAGCGTTTCTTCGAAACAATGTAGATGTTCGAAGCATTCATGCCCAGGCAGCCGAATTGGACTCCGATCAGGCCGATGGCTGTTGCCACCGCGTAGAGACCGCGCCCCGTCGGGCCCAGAATGCGCGCGACCATGACTGTGGTAACGAGCCCAACCACAATCAGAATCACACGCGTAGTGAACGTGGCCATTACGTTGCGCACAAACCCACGCTTTAAAAGATCGCGCAGTCTATCCTTCCAGTAGGAAAATGAAGATCCGTCTGGCTCTACCGTAGGAACTGCCGTCTCGTCCTGCACGTAACTCATCCTGCTTTCGCCATCAGCGCGCTTCTCCACGTTTTCTTCAACTTTATCCTTCGAAAGCAACTTGTTCCCCGCCCCTCAAGACTCATGCACGAGACACAATCAACGGTCCCCGAGTCGTTACGTTGTCCACTATTCGATCGAAGACGAGACCTCAAACTCCGGCCGGTTCGAGGCCGGCAGCGCTCATCGCAATGGCGGCGTTTCGTTTCCACGTATGATTCGCCAGTGCAGCCTCGCGCGCATTTCGGCCCAGCCGGGCTCGCAGGTCCGGGCTGGCGCCCATGGTGAGAATCGCGGCTGCAAGCTCCTTGGCGTCGCCCGGTTGAACCAGGATCGCGGTGCGATCGTTCTCCAGAACGGCCTCAATCTGGTCAAGCCGGCTGGCGACTATCGCCTTTCCCATTGCCATGTATTCAAAAAGTTTGGTGGGGGATCCAAAAAACGGGCGACCATCGGGCATGGGAACGTGCGGCGACAAAAGAACGTCTGCGGCATTCAGGTAAGCGGGCATCTGTTCATGAGGTACGGTTCCGGGAAAAACAACCCAGCCGCGCTCTTCGTACTCTCGCAAGGCTCTTCGGATCGCGGCCTGAAGCGGCCCTTTGCCGATGAGCAAAAATCGCAAATTGCCGTCTTCCGAATTCTGGGCAGCGTTGGCCCGCTGCTGGCTCAAAAGCTCCGCGATCGCATCCTGCATGACTTCCACACCATGCCAGTAACTGAACGTTCCGGCAAACGCCGCTACCAGATGCCGCGGCTCGAAACCGAACTGTCTGCGAATTTCCTGTCCTCCGCCGCACAGGGGGCTGAACTTCGACGCATCCACGCCATTGGGATTCACGAAGATCCGTCCGGCAGGCATGCCGCGCGCAATCAGTTCATCCTTCAGAGGCTCAGAAACGACGACGACTGTACTCGCGCCCGCCAACGCCACATCCTCGGCCGCGCGTATCCAGGGCAAAAACCGCACGGGATCCCAGTGCTGGGCCATCCAGACCTCGGAGGCGTTGTATTCCAGAATCAGGGGAACACGCAGCGCGCGAGCGAGCAGCACCCCGGCGATGACAAAACGTCCATGACGCTGGTAAATTGCGCCCGGCCTGGAACCGGCAAGCCTTTTCTGGGCATCGCGTGCAAACTGCCAGTTATAGGAAAGAGCAAACGATTCACCGAACACGAACCGCTTTCTTCGTGCGGGAATATCAGCGACGGGAAAGGGAACTGCGAAGGGAAATCTGCAGCCGGAAAGCACCATGCAGCGTCGGCCGTTTTCCGCCACTCCCTGAAGGAAACCCAGAAAGTGAGTTGTGGCCCCGCCCGAAAAATCGCGATTCAGTGGATAGGGATAGATGTAAGCGACGTCCGGCGCTCCTCCCTCAGACTTGAGTGGCACGTCTTGGCCCACTAGACGGCGCATCCACTTGAACAACAGCCATGTTCCTGCCAGCACCATCGCATCGGCGCCCAATGCCAGGATCAGTCCTGGCAGGCGCACCACGCACTCCTTGAGGGTAATGACTCTCAGGTTTCCTGACTCGTCGGCAAGCACCGTCTCTTTGCATCTGTGGAGCAGGTGCACGGCCAGGAATATCTCCGGCTCCTTTACATCCGCCAGCGACCGGAAGTAGTAGATCAGCGCCCGGCCTTTAAGCCCGGCCAGCGTGCGCAACTGGCCGGACCAACCGGATTCTCGAAGCGTCTGATGCGCCAGAGCAGAGATTTCAGCAGAGGGGTAACGCTCTTCGACAAACCGCAATCCCTGCTCGGGGTTCCCGGTCCACACATGCAGGAATACCCTGGATTGCTTTATGTTCACCCCGCAACTCCTTGTGAAGCGGGAAGAACCTGCTGTTCGCCCTCATGCGTTTCTCCAACCCCGTAGCTATAAAGGAGCGCAACGGCAAAGATGAACCACATATTCAGTTCGCCATAATATGCGGCGTTTTCCGTCATTCCGGTGAGCCAGTACGACAGAAAGATGAATACAAAGTATCTCCAGGCGGCCCGGCCGCGATCTCCGCGCCTGGCCAGCCGCCGAAATGCGACGACCAGCAGAATTTGCGATAACACAAACGGAACCAGTCCCGCGATGCCGGTTTCCGCTGCGATCCAACCCAGATTGTTGTGCGGATAATTCAGCGGGGGAGTGTTGTCAAGGTCTGCCTGATATCGAGGGTGAGTGGTTGCCTGGGGCAGAAAATTGAAAAGCCCGACTCCAAATACGGGGTGATCGATGAAGATTCTCCACGTTTGCTGGTCCTGGGACCAACGTCCGGAGACGTTCTGGGAGCTTGCGCGATCCTGCATAATCGATGGAACCAAGAGCCCGATTGCGATGACCACAACGGGAAAAACTCCGAGAACTGCCAGCCGCAGTGCGCGGCGAATTCCTCGCGTCCAGAAGGCGTCGATAAGGGTGACTACGATTAATGTTATGAATATCGAGCGAAATACGGGAAGATTCGCCTGTAACAAAGCAGCGAATACGCCAATGCAATGAATTACCCGGCGCCATGGTCCCGCATTATCCCGGATTTGCGTCCAAAGAAACGCCAGCAGGAAAAAGCTGATCAGTCCGCATATCGCGAAGGAACTGTCGGACCAAAAAGGACCGTTTGGCCGGAGAAAGGTGAACGCGGTGGGATCCGAAGGGTCGTATAGGAGGTAGTTTCCGCTCGCTTCAAAAGCCATTAAATCGCGCTGCTGCACGACTTCGATGGTGCCGATTGAAGCGCAGTAAATGCTGATGATGCAGACGGCGGCATGAAGCCATTTTTCACGACCGCGCAAGCGAAACTGCCGCACAATGTACCACCCGAGAATTGCCGGAAGCAGCAGGCTGTCCACTATCAGCCGCCCCACCGTGAGCACATTCTTCGCCATCACAAAAGAGACACAAGTCGCGGCGAGAAAAAACCCCCAGGCAATGGCTGAACGCTTCAAGTCTTCCGGGATCTTCCGAATTCGATACTTCGGCGCGGCGAGAATACCCGCCAACAGACAGAAAATGAGGAGCCTGTCAAACTCTATGACCGGGCGGTCTCTCGGGTAAGAAAGCATGTAATATCCCAGGGGATAAAGAAATATCCAGCCGACCAGGATCTTGTCAGCGTCGCCCTTGACCACTGCAATGCCGGCTGCGGCGATCACAGCGATCGTAAGAGCAATCGCGGCAAAGCCGGCGAGGATCATCCATCCTCCCGCCAGAATTGCAGCCGCCGCGAGGGCGATCGGAATCACGGCGGAATTTCCTTTTGGTCGAAGGGAAACCGGCAATCCCACCGCTCCTGAATCTTGTGCTGATGAAAACGTCACTTGAATTCCAAATACCAGGTCGCCGCTCGCTGGCCCAGTCGGACAGCCGCGGCTCGTTCCTTTTCGTCGATCTTCCTTAAGGTGGGTCTACGGCAACTGCGAATCCGGCCGGCGATCTGCCTTTTTGCGTCCGCGGAATCCCCGAATGCGGGAAACGTCTGCGGCCAGTCCCTCGGCGATCGCGCCGCCAAACTGCCGCCAGGGAGAACGGGAGACTCTCCACCAATCCTGCCCTAGCACATAGGCGCAGGAAAAGAAGAACGCGATGAAGGTGCCCGCCAGAACAAGCAGCGTTCGCTTCGGCCACGACTTCTTTTCCGGCATATTCGCCGCGTCGATGACGCGAACGGTGGGCAAATCCCGCGCTTCTTCTACCTTGGCCAACTCATACTGTTTGGTAAGGGCCTCGTAGATTGCTTGTTCAACCATCAGCTGCCTGTAGATGCCGGTATACTTCGCGCCCAACAGGGGGAGCTCGCGGATGGTCGGAAACCCATCTGCGGATTCATTTGAAGAACCGGCGGTGCCCTGCATCTGCGCAAGCTGGCGCTGCAATTCGTCGAGCCGGGCCTGCGCGGCGCGGACACGCTCGTTGTCGGGTTTATATGCCTGCTGCAGAGCCTGAAGGTCCGCTTTCGCCAGGATGGTCTGCCCCCGCAGCGTTTCGGCAGCAGTGAAGATTGCTTTGCTCTGCTCCTCTCCAACCACCACGGTGTTCTTACTCGTAAACTGGCTTAGCTCGGTCGTGTCGTTGTCGAGATCCTGCTCGATCCCCTTGAGGCGGCTTTCAAGAAATACCCGTTCGCGGTGCGCCGCGGACGTGTCAAGCTGCACCATGAGCGTGTTCAGCTCATCAACGTAGCCCGCCGCCAATCCCGCAGCCAGGGTCGGAGATTTGGCCGTGACGATCAAGGTTACGACACCGCTCTTGCGGTCGTCGGCAATCTGGGTATCGGCCGCCAGGATGGTACGGGCGTCCTCGTAGGTGCTGGTTCGGTACACATGCCGCAGGTCGAATTTATCGATGAGATAATCCTGCACGCTGCGGCTCTCGAGAATCTGTTCGTAGAGAGCGCTCGGCGACTGGATCCCCAGCGCGCTGGCTCCAACGCCTGACAGGGGCCCTGAAAGTGCGCCGGCAAGAAACGCGGAGGACTGCGAATTCCGGCTCGCCGGAGGCATCAGGCGGGCAGTCGACTCGTACTTCTTGGGGAGCAACAAGCTGACGATAGCCGAAGCAATAGCTCCGGCGACCACCGCCTTGACAATAAATCCACGCGCTTGCCACAGCCGTGAAGCACAAACAACGAAATCGTTTTGCATGGGGTCGGCCGCGTTTGAGGCTGACTGCCGCTCCACCTGGTTCACGTCGATTTCGTTCTGTTCCATATTGTTCTGCATAGATGCAACTGTTTGCATTCTGCGCCTCGCGGGGCGTTCTGGTTGGGCCGGTAGCGGATCACAGGGTTCCGGCGATTGACAATGGCAGCGCCGCCGCCGCCATCACTTGGGCAATGCCAATTACGTTCTGCCAAACCGGAGAGCCGCCTATCACCTTTTCGGGAACGAAGATATCGTCGCCCGGTCTCATCCGCATGTGGAAAAAGCTGGAATCCCAGTTACTGGATTTCGGAGTCACAGAACCATCGGCGTGCAGCACATAGATCGTCCTCTTGTCACCCAGGCGCGTCGGACCGCCGGTCCTGCGCAGATACCAGTTCAGGTCCCTCCCCGGAACGTAGCTGATGGCGCCAGGGTTGAACACTTGTCCGCTCACGATCACGAAGTTCGGCCGCTTGGGAATAGCAAGAGTATCGCCGGCGCGGAGTTCGATATCGGCGGCGGTGTTTTCCCACCTGCCGACGTCGGCTGAAATATTGACGACCAGCCGCCCGCTCGCCGGCGTGTTGCGCAGAGCTTCCAGAGCTTGCGCTCTCTGTTTCTCCAGGCCTTGCTGCAGTGCATCTGCCGCCGCCTGGGCCATTGTGCCGGGCCGGACTGCGACCGGCGTGTTCTGGATGCGGCGAATCATCTGCTGGCGCGCCTGCTCTGAAAGCTCGCGCACTTGAGTACGCTCAAGGATGGCTGCAGGCGGATAGGCGTCTGCGGTGAAACCGCCGGCGCGCTTCAGAACCGTGCTGAGACGCTCTCCTGGAACGATGGCATAGGAGCCGGGATGTTCCACCTCGCCGGATACCGAGACAGCTGCGCCGATGTTCATCCAGCCTGTCAATTGCCGGACGCTGACCAAATCGCCGGGCTGCAGCACGACGTCGGCGCTGGAGTCGCCTTCGATTGCTGCTTCCGCCGCCACTTCGCGGTGATTCACGAGGACGTTCTGCCCGTTCTGAATTTCGTAGCTGGCCAGATCGGCCTGGGCGCGATACGCGCTGCGACTGAACCCTCCGGCCATTTTTATCAGCGCTGAGACGGTCATCCCTTTCGACATCGGATACTCACCGGGCCGCAACACCTCGCCGCTGATGGAGACCATGGGCGCGTCGATTTCGTACCGTCCAAAGACGCGAATCATGTCGAACGGCTCAAGGGGAAGGGAAATGTTGCCGACCAGCAGATCGTGTAGATTGAAGGGGGTCGTCTCAGGGTGGTAGTCGGGCGGCACGAGGCGCACCAACTCTGCATGGTCTGACGGTTCCGGCAGCACGTCCTGGTAGGAGTGGAGCAGGTCGCTGACCGTCATTCCTTCCCGGTAAGGGTACCTGCCGGGACGATAGATATGCCCCTCGAGGAACACCGCATTCTCGGTGTACGGCAGAATTTGCGCGATCGTCACAACGTCGCGATCCTGCACCTTGAAAGAGGACAACTGTTGCTGCACCTGCGCCAGATCTCCGGAAAGCTGCAAATCGAGCATGGTGCGGCGCTCGTGAGCTACGACGCGCGCCACTTTAATATCCTTCAGACTGGCCGTCGCCAGCACCCCCCCCGCCAAATTGAGTACCTGGCTCAGAGTTTGCTCGCCATTCAGTTCGTAGATGGCAGGATGATGCACCATTCCCTCCACCCAGATCTCAGAGCCCACCGGCTGCACCATTAAGACATCGCCCGGAAGCAGGCGCTCGGCATCCGAGCGGACACCTTTCAGCAGGAAATCGTACAGGTCAATTTCGCGCACCAGGTTCGTACCGCGATACTGCCGCAGAGTCCGCATCGATCCGCGACTTGTGGGTCCACCGGCCGCGTACAGTGCGCCCAGCGGGGAAGACAGCGCGCTGACGTCATAAGCGCCGGGCCGTTGCACGTCACCGACAATGTAAACCCGTACCGTATGGACGCGGCCCAGAGAGATCTCCACGTGCTCGTTTTTGAACTGTGTGTTTAGCAGGGCCTGAATCGCGATCTGCGCCTGGGAGATGGTCATTCCGGTCAGAGTGATGGTCCCGGCTTCGGGAAGCGTGATCTCGCCTTGCCTGTCGATGGCCTGGGTGCTGCGGCCGGCTTGGCTTCCCCACATGTTCACCACAATGTTATCGCCCGGTCCAAGCACGAAATCCGGGCCGACTGGAATATCTTGAGGGAATCCATCCGCGTTGCCAGTACCGGAAACAAAAGTGTCGCTGCCAAAACGACGGAGCGTGGCTCTCTCAGGGGGGACCTGGGTATAAAGCGCCATCAGGGAAGGCAAATCGCTGTAGGAGAGAGGCGGCAGGTCCGGTGCATGATCGCCCCGTTCGCGTTCCGGCAGCTTAGTCGTCCGATGCGTATTTCCAGCCGGCGCGCCGGCATTCTGGTCTGGCGCATGTGCCTGACCTTGCTGGCCCTGAGACGCCTGGGCTGGCGTTTGTGCCTGACCTTCCCGGTCCTGAGACGCCTGGGCTGGCGTTTGTGCCTGACCTTCCCGGTCCTGAGACGCCTGGGCTGGCGTTTGTGCCTGACCTTCCTGGTCCTGAGATGCCTGGGCCGGTGCTTGTGCCAGACCTTCCTGATCCTGAGACGCCGTGGCTGGCGCTTGTGACCGACCTTCCTGGCCCTGAGACGCCGTCTGGGTGGCGTCTGCCTGATCTGTAGCGCAATTGGAGTACTGATTCGCACCGGGCATAGCCGGTGATTGCGCAGCGCTGTCAGTGCCGGGTACTGGTGTGCAATCACTCGAAGCCGGCTCCTGCGCAGGCCCCGTCGCAGTTGTACTCGGCGCGGGTTCCTGGGCGTTGCCGGCGCAATTACCGAAGACAGCAGCGAGCAGAACGGCCGATGTTAATGTAAACCGAAGGGAAAATGTGGAGTTAAAGTTCAACACGGCCCCTGACGTTCTTCGCATAATCAGTGTCAACCTTTTCGGATAGCGGGTCTCTGCCTTACTGCTCTCAACCTGGGAGAATAATGGAGCCATAGTACCTGGTAACGAGAGAGCAAGGTTGTTCGGCAGCCCGGCTCTCAATTATCTGCCATCGCCGAGCCGCGGATTACTTTCGAAGACAAGTCCGTAATCAAAAGCTTAACTTACGCCCCGGAGTCCAGGTGACCTGAAGCTGGGTCGAGGTTACAGTCTGCTGGCCGGTAAGATAGATTGGCGCCTTCCAGTGCTCGATCGTGAAGGAGCCGTTCAATTCGAGATCGTGGTTCAGACGCTTCACCGCCTGAAGCCCGATGTCGTTGAGCGTAGTGCCTCCGGGCAGGAATTGCCGGGATGCTTTCTGACTCCGCGCGTTGATCTGGATCCATTCATTGCCGCTGAGATGGTAGGTCATCCACGCCTGGCCGCCCTTGTCCTCTCGGCCTATCCAGTCGCCGAAAAGCTGTCCGTGGTTGGTGTAGCCCTGTTTTTCGATCTGTTCCCAGTACATGAACGTCCCAGGACGGTCCACGCTCGGGTTTACGCGAGGAGGATCAGTCGAGGTTGCCTCGACGCGCAAATCGAGATGGGGCGCGCCCGGTACGTGCGAGAGATAGAGGCCAGGACGCCAGGAAGCCCGGCTGGGGGCATCAATAGGCGAAATGTCGTCATGCACTTCGCCGTCGGAGTACAAAGTGAGCCAGTTTCGTACAAAGGGAAGCCGGTAAGAGAAATCGAAGGCCCCAAAGCGCGCGCCCGGGTCGTCCCGGCCGTTCTTGACCGACCCCGCAGGGGAAGAAGCGCTGAAAAAGCTCTTCAGGAATGTGTGGAGCGTTACAGGCGAGTGCCCTTCGCCACCGAAGATTACGGTGCGTTCAAAGCCGAATTCAAGATTCACGGTAGGCTTGAAGCTGACCTTTTCCACGTGAACCCATGGATTACCAGGGTTGACTACGTTTGCCTGCGTGGCCGAATTGGGCGTGTACAGGGGGTTCGGCATGAGGACGTGTCCCTGCAGCGCGCCGATCAGAAACTCGTAGCGGAATGGGCCGGTCAAGTTCGAAAGCAGCGGTATGTACAGGGGCTCAATTCTATTGATGTGGAACGCATAGATGTTTTCCGCATTGTTGGAATATGCCATGCTGGCGCCCAGGTCCGGCCCCAGCCATTCGTCCTGCTTGCCAAACGAGATTACGTGATTCAGAACCTGTGCCGACACATACGCCTCGAGGATGCGCCCGCGCGCAACTGAGGCGATGGGGCCTTGCGGAATGGTGGCCTGCGGGTAAGGCGAGCCGCCGGGCTCTGCATAGGTGGTTCCGTCCACTGCGGAAAGGGCCTGGCCGAGCGCGGCGGAGTAGCCGCTGGCCGAGGGCGCGCCCTGTGCTTCTCCGCGCACGAAGAACACGAACCGCCCCCGGGAAGCGTATCCGCTTAATCCCGTGTAATTGTTGAATCCGTTTTCGAACGGCCGCCCATAGTCGTTGACGATCGTCGAACCGAGATGAAAGCTGTCTCTGAGAGGAGTCCCGCTCATGATGCGGGCGCCGGAGTACGCCCGCTCAATCCGCGTCTGATCCATCAAGGCTGCACATGGATCTCTATCGTCCTGGCGAAGCTCATGGCGGACGGCCTTGTAAATCGACCGCGCCTCGTCGTCTATGGCCGAGTCGCCCTGGCCGTTCGCTTCATTGTCTGAGATCCTATCGGCGGCCTCGTCCAGGAGTTCACTGACCACCGCGGCAGTCCAGGGGCGCATGTCGAGATGCACGTGGTCCACATACCCGAGAGAATAGAGCCTCATAAGGGCCGGATAAACCCAACTGTCCACCGGAATCAGCGGCGAGCCCTTTTCGCCCGCGTCGCAATCCACAGGGTTCCAGTCGGTTATGGCGGGCCTTTGCTGTTGACCTTGTCCTCCTGCCGCCCAGCCGCACGAAGCAGATATCGACACTCCGAGTGCCAGTATGACTGCCCGCGGCCAAAACCGAATAAAATCGCTCCTCTTCATTCTTCACCGGCGGTCACTTTCTTGAAACAGCGCTCATTAATCTGCGCGCAACGACCGATCGCAAATCACCGTTCGCGGGTCGATGATGAGTTTGGTGATTGGCCGGCGCCAGTGACCAGCAGGTCCATCCAGAATTGCGTGTACGCTCGAATGGCCTGTTTCCGGTCAGAGTACGCAGGAGCATTACCGAGCAAGCGCCCAATCTCCGGATGCACCATCACGCTCGAAGCCAGCGCCGCGGTGAGCAGGGCTGGATCGAGTGGGCGCAATTTGCCCTTGGCGATGTTGGCTTCAAGATAGCGGCTCACGACGGCGAAAAAAGGCGTCAGGTGCTTCGTGAGTATCATCTCCGCCTTCCAGCGCAACTCGATGAAGGCGATGGCTAGCAACCGCAATAGCTCCGGCCTGAGCAGCGCGGTATCCACGAGCAGGTCGAGGATCAGCGGCAGCACAACCTGGGGCTCGTCTGAAACAAGGAAGCCGTTCACCAGATCGCCGCGCAATTCCAATACGCTGAAACGCGAGTTGAGTGCAGCCCAGAACAAATCTTCCTTTGCGGGGAAATACCGGAAGATGGTGTTTTCGCTTATTCCCGCATGCTGTGCGATTTCGCGCGTACTTGTGCCGTGGTACCCCTGCCGTGCAAACAACTGCGCTGCCGCATCCACGATCTTCGCTGAACGATCCGCGAGTTTTGTTGAGGTTCCCATGCGATCTTGCGGGCCATCGGACGGCAACCATGAAACTGCCGCAATCCAGCATTCCGAAATTGGTCCTTGCATCCCCCTGTTGGCTATGACTCCGGCCCCAATATTTGAAAGTCCCCGGCTGGATAGATAAGGACTCTGCGGTTTTCTCGTTACCCCAGAGAGAATCGCCGATTCTCTGCCTCTGAACGATTGCCGCCTCTGTTAGATTGCCGTTGAGCCAGAGGCGCTTGCCTGTGCGTCGCAGTGAAACTACCGGATGTGAACGAGAACTCTTGGTCTACGAATCGGCCCGCTCAGGCTTGGTGGCTGGAACGGAAGCTGTTCGAGGGCTGGAAAGAGGGATAGAATTCGTCCTGCCCTTTTCGATTCGGTGCAAGCCGAAGATACCCTCCAGCAGGGTCGTGAAGAAAAGAAACGGAACGATGCGCAGATGGCGCTTCCAATACCGCTTCGGATCCTGGATGAGCCGGAACAGCCATTCGAATCCCGATTTCCTTATCCATTGCGGAGCATCCTTCTTCAGTCCCGCAATCACATCGAAGCTGCCGCCGACGCCGATCGAGACGGGGACAACGATCTGCTCGATGTCGATGTTTTCCCGAATCCAGTACTCCTGCAGCGGACTTCCCAGGCCCACGAGCAGCACATCCGGCTTTTTGCTCCGAATATCCTCGAGCACAGCGTCGTTCTTGTCTTTTAAGAAATAGCCATGGTGAGATCCGGCGACTTTCAGGCCTGGATATTCGCGGCGAACCATATCGAGCAGGCACTGCTGCACCTCGGTCGTCGCCCCCAGGAAATAAATACTATGGCCCTGCTTTTCGCAATGAGACAGTAACTCCTTCGCAAACGCGACCCCGGCAACGTCATCCTTCAGCGGCTTGCCCAGGACGGCTGAGCAGACGGCCACGGCGCGCTCAGGCAGGATCAGGTCGGCGCGATAGGCGATTGCAGTCAGGCGCGGGTCGTGACGCATCAAGTAGAACTTGTTGGCGTTGGTGACCATCAAGTGATGCGGCTTACGGGCCAGGACAAATTCGTCCACCCGTCCAAGTGCATCCTGCATATCCAGGCTGTCAAGGGGAGTACCGAGGAATTCAACCCGCAATGCAATCTCTCCTTTCCACCAGCGCCGAATTGGGGCCGGCTCCGCAGCCCTTACGGCGAACGAGATAACCTTCGAGGAACCGCCGCGTCTGCGACCGGCATAGCTACAGAATTAGACCCGGCTGCTCCAATGCTCGTCAACCATCTTCCGGAACGACCGGATATTCGCCGCTCCCGAGGCGCCAAAGACGATCGCCTCGAGGTTCGGCATGTCGCAAATCCATTCAACGGCTTCTCGCGCAGGAATTGCGCCCGAGGCCAGCACCGACATAGCAACGGCGCGGAATTTGCGCTCGCGCAATGCCTTTTCATACGCCTCGATCCCGCCGCACATGCGAAAGCCGGCCTTGTTGATACTCGAACAAACGATCGGATCTTCAATGCCGGCTTGCTCAAGCATGTCGAGAAGCATGGGCAGGTTCATCGTGATGAAACCGGGTTCGGCGCCGTACCGCTTGCGGACATGCTCGGCGAAGATCCTGAATGCATCGGTGAAACCAAGGCCGAGAAGCAGATCAGTGACGACATTCTGCAGAAAGATAACCGGAGTATTCAGACCGTCGAACATCTTCATCTCGGCGTCGATCAGAAGCGTAGTAATCCCGTCGGTATCTTTGGCCGCCAACGACATTCCGCCCCGGAACAGAGCGTTCAGGATGCCTTCTTTGGGGATGACGCGCTTGAGCATGCCCAGCATCCCTTCCTCCGTCATGGCGTTCGCGTACTTGTGCGCGTAAGGCATGCAGGGATAAAAAACAAACTCGCTGTAACGGCCCGGATTCTTGCGTACGTGATCGCAGATTTCCGACACGCGCTCATGGGTTGTGCACATGAAGGTTCTGATTCCTTCGTCGTACGCGGCATCCAAAACGTCGAGGATGGCACGCATCTCCTGAAACCGGATCGCCCGCGCGCGGGCCTTTTCTGCCGACATATGATTGATGCCGAAGAATTGGTTGTCTCCCAGAAGCAATCTGTCCATGATCCGTGTCTCCTGAACCGTCAGCGGCGGGCCTGCAGAGTATCTCTGTCTTCTGCCGGGCGTCTGTCCTCTGGGGCTGACTGCGCGTCGTCGACGATCATCGAGAGCACGCGGTCGGTTTCCGACGCCGATCGAAAAGAGTTCACGTTTTGCCGCTCGCCGGATTCGATGCAATTCACAAAGTAATCGAGCTGTGCCGAGTATTCCTCGCCTCGCACGTAGAACCATACAGGTTTGGTCAATTCTGTCGTATAACGGATGTTCCAGCCTTTGACATACCCGGCAGGAGGGTCGGCGGCGCTGCGCAAATAGACCTGGCATTCCTGGCAATCGGCGCTGATCTTCCCCTGCGTGCCCCAGGCCGAAATTTTCACGCTCATCTTGCGGCAGGACTCGTCGCTCCAATTCACCGAGAGCTGCGCGCTCAGTCCATTCCGGTAGCGAAACGTGCTGTAGACTTCGTCTTCGGTCTGTCTGGAGAAGACCTGGCCGAGAACGGTTCCGCTCACCTGTTCAGGCATCCCGATCAACCAGTTGAGCAGATTCACCGGATGCGCGGCGTAGTCATACAGGCAGCCCCCGCCTTCGTCTTTCTGGGTGCGCCAGGTGGAGCCTCTCGAGTGCAACACAACCGGACCGTAGGCCTCGGCGAGTACATGGCTTACTTTGCCAATCACTCCCAGGTCGATCAACCGCTTCATCTCCTGGAATGTGGCAACGAACCGGTAGTGATAGCCGGTCTGGTTTACGATGCCCGCTTCCTCCGCCGCTGAAGCCAGCTTTGCCGACTCCTTCGAGTCCAGGCATAATGGCTTCTCGCAGAATACGTGCATGCCGCGCTCCAGGGCCGCACTTACTACCGCGGCATGAAATCTCGACGGAACTGCAACAACCACCGCATCCGGATTGGTTTCCGCAAACATTTTTTTGTAATCGGTAAATGTGTGAGCCCCTGTCGCTTTTCCCAGCACGTCGAGAAAATACTGCGACAAGTCGCAGACACCGGCTAACTGCACGCGGGGATGCACACGGATTATCGAGAGATGAGACAGTCCCATCTTCCCCAGGCCAACGACGCAAACGCGAATCATTGGTAAGAATCTCCAGTTTGGGCGGTGGATGAAGGCTAGTGGCAGTTGGCCGCGCCGTTGCCGGCTGAGCCGCGGAGAAGAGAATCGACAATTGATGAGCGGTTAGGAATGGCGCATTGCGCCCGGAGAGAGGCTGGTTCCTATCCGGATTGCTGCAGGATGGACATACTGAACTGGCACGGATGATCTCGAGATCTTTCACGCCAGTCCGTGCTGCGGCGTGCAGGTCGGAGGGTTTGATGATATGTATGAATACGAAATTATCGTTCTGAAAGTACAAATCCGAAGCTATGGTTCTGGCCAGCCGTAATGCCTTGCGGTCAGGTCTCGTCTCAGAGCCGGATAGAGGCTGCAAACCACTTCGCACCGGTCCCGGTACAGAGGCGCGACCCCAACCAGGGAGAATTCAGCCAGCGGGCTGGTTCCGATCAAAATCGCGCAAAGCTCCGCCGTCGTGACTTAGTAAACTGAATCGACTAAGCCCAGAAACCTCTGACCGCAGGGAGCGGAGGAACTTACAGCATCTGCAGGCCCACCCACGTTATCGAATAACCTTCTCCAGCCCGCGGGGCGGCTTATTCAGTCCAGCCGGGCCGCAAGCAGAAGCAGTCCTATCCACAGCCCCGAAATTGCTTCCCTGGGATTGAGGCAGACACTCACACTCGCAAAACTCTGTTTCTATCGTCATCGAGCACCGTTCCCTCTGGGAAAGCAAAGAATAGCCAGCAAATACGGTAGTCGATTGCGTTACCCATGGAAGCCAGGGAATCGAAATGCCTTGTTAAGACGAAGTCAGTGTAAGTAATTACCTCAATTTAGTCAAGCTAAGAAATGCCCGGGTGACGTCAATCCGCTGGTGTAAAAAACGCCGAGGGTGCGGTTTTTCCATTCCAGGTCGAACCTCTGAAGATGCCCCCGGCTCGCGAGAGCCGGAGAGAATCGTTCAGCAGTTTCCTGAAACGGCTGCGCACAAATCCAAGTAAAATCAGAGATGCAGCCCGTCCTGAATGAACGTGGCCCCGTAGCTCAGGTGGATAGAGCAGCAGTTTCCTAAACTGCGTGTCGGAAGTTCGAGTCTTCCCGGGGTCACCACATCGCGCCCGGCCGCAAATCAGTCAGCTGGTTGTGCAGCGCTTCTCAGGTCGCTGGTTACGCGCCAGGCTTTCATCTCTTCGGCAGGCCAGGTTCTGACCAGATCGATGGGCAGATGCGACGGCTCGGCCGGCTGAAGCCAGCGCTCATAGTCTCTCGGGTCGATGATGAGCGGGCAGCGGTTGTGGAAGGGCTCTAGCAGCTCGTTGGGGTCGGTGGTGATGATGCTGAAGGTCTCAATGACAATCTCGTTGTGGGTTTCGTCCTTGCCCTTCCATCGGTCCCATATGCCTCCGAAGCCGAAGAGGCTCTCATCCGGCAGCGAAACAGCCCACGGTTTTCTGATCCTCTGCTTCTCCTCTTCTTTGGTGAGAGGCTGCCATTCGTAGAAGACAGTGGCCGGGATGAGGCAGCGGCGATGCTTCCACGGTTCGCGCCACGCGGCGCTGGAGGTGAGCTTGTCAGCCCGCGCATTGATTGAGCTGAAGTCAACCTTGGGCGTTTTGGACCAGTAGGGCACAAGTCCCCATTTCATGACCGCCAGAGCGCGCTCGCCGGTATCGCGGTCGTGGCGGACGACGGGTTGAATGCTCTGCGGAGTGATGTTGTGCGAGGGCGTGAAGTAGCGTTCGTTAGTCTCGTAGTATTCCTCGTCGAACACGTCAGTGTTGTGAGTGCGAAACCACTCCGCAATCCGCTGCTTGTCGGCCCTTCGCCCGTATCGTCCGCACATGGTTCAAGTCTAGAGAAAGAGTTGGGCAGTTGAATACTGAAACAGACTTTCTCACCGACTCACAAACCTTCCGATGAGGGAAATAAGCGCTAAATATTCAATTATTTACGGTTAGTTTGCACCCGGATTGGTGCAAGAGGGCTTGCAGATTGCAACAGAAAAGGCGAATATAAGGCGAAAGTGATTCGCCATGCCCTCCGCCTCCGCAATCCGGCTGCAGGTTGAATCGGCGCTCGCCGCCAGGATCCCCGCTGCCCTTACGCCGGCAGCCAGGATGGTGCGGCCGGTCACTGCTACGGGCATCGATGCGCTGGATGAGGCGCTCAGGGGCGGGTTGCCAGTGGGGGCGATTACCGAGCTGATTGGGCCGGAGTGCTCGGGAAGGACCTCGGTTGCACTGGCCTTTGTGGCCGGACTGACCCAGGCAGGGCGGGTATGCGCGTGGCTCGATGTGTCGAACGCGCTCGATCCAGCCTCGGCTGCTGCGGCCGGCGTTGACCTGAGGCGGCTGCTGTGGGTGCGGTGCGGAGCGCGAAAAGCTGAAGCGGCACGGGCAGGGCAGAAGTTCTCTCTCCCGCAGCAATATCTCGTCCCCAAGCCGGCAATCAAGGGGCTGCACGGAGGAGGGTGCGGAGGGCACCCGCGCCGCGAGGTGAAGGGGATGGCGCAGGCGGTAAGCGGCCTGCTGCAGCCGAACATTGTGCCGCGCTGCGCTGAGCCGCAGCGGCGGGATGGGTCGAGCCTTGGTGTGAGTGTGAGTGTATTGAAAAATCATCCCTCAGGGGCTAAAGCCCCGGACTTATTCAGGGCCATTATTGGCCCGGCTAAAGCCGTGCCCTTGTTACAAAACCCCATTCCGGCGACATTTTCACCAAGCTGTAAAGCCGTGCCCTTTCAAAACGTATCTGAACTGAGTTTTTCAGCAAGCTCTGAAGCCGTGCCCCTTGAAAACCGCGGTTATCAGCGGCATGTAAAGCCGGGACTGCGCGAACAGCGCAACAAGCCGTGGGCGCGGCTCGAGCAGGCGCTGCGCGCCGCCGATTTGCTGCTGCAGGGCGGGGGATTCAGCGCAATCGTGATGGATTTTGGAAGCTTGTCGCCGGAGTTTGCCTCCCGGGTGCCGCTGGCCACGTGGTTCCGCTATCGGGCGGCGGCAGAGAGTACGCAGGCGAGCCTTCTGCTGGTAGCGCAGTATGGCTGCGCCAAGAGCAGCGCAGAGCTGACGCTGCTGCTCGAGCCAGGCGATGCATTGCGTGATGAGCCGACCGTGTTCACAGGCGTGGTGCACAGCGCTGAAGTGGCACGACGGCGGTTTACGGGCGCGCAGGACAATGTTGTGCCGCTGCGCAAGCCTCCCCAAAGAGCGAACGAGAGAGCGAATGCGGCGCTCTGGCAGAGCCACGCGGCGTGGGCAGGTGTGCGATGAGCGGGCCAGTGGAGCTCTATGCATGCCTCTACGCAACCGAGTTTCCGGCCCAGGCATTGCTGCGACTGCGTCCGGACTCAAGGCAACATGCCTGCGCGGTGATGGATGGCGATCCGCCGCTCGAAGTGGTTTGCGCCATCAACGGCAAGGCGCGCGAGCTCAGCGTTGAGCACGGCATGACACAGGTTGAGGTGGAGACTTTTCCCGCGGTTACAGTGTTTACGCGTTCGTGGGCTGAGGAGGAGGCTGCGAAGACGGCGCTGCTCGAATGCGCAGGCTGCTTTTCGCCACGCGTTGAAGTCTTGAGCGCCGGCAGCGTATTCCAGTGCGTCATCGATATTGTGGGAACAAGCCTGCTCTTTGGGCCGCCTCTGGCGCTGGTCCACAATCTTCTTGCTCGTGTCCGCGCGCTTGGAGTCGAGGCTATGATTGCCGTCAGCAGCAACTTTCATGCGGCTATCGCGCTCGCCAAAGGCCTGTCGCCGCACGACCCGGTGCGGATTGTGGCTGCCGGAGAAGAGGCGGCTGCGCTCGGCACCCTGCCGCTCGCCGTTCTCGATCTCGATGAAGAACAAGCCGAGACGTTTATGCTGTGGGGCATCCGCACGCTGGGCATGCTTGCGGCACTGCCTGAAAAGGACCTGGTTGCGCGCATGGGACAGGCAGGGAAGGGGCTTCGCCAGCTTGCGCGCGGCGAACTGCCGCATCTCTTCCAGCCCGTCGAGCCGCGGTTCACGCTGGCCGAGCGCATGGAGCTGGATTCGCCCGTCGAGCTGCTCGACTCGCTGCTGTTTGTGGTGGGAGCGATGCTGGAGCAGCTTATTGTGCGGGCCAAAGCGCGCATAGTTGCGCTGGCGGCGGTGACGGTCACGCTGGAGCTTGACGGCGGCGGAACGCACACGCGCACGGTGCGGCCTGCCTTGCCGGCAAACGAAAAACAGCTCTGGATCAAGCTGCTACATCTCGATCTCGAGACGCATCCTCCGCCGTCTGCGGTGCTGGCGGTCGGGCTCGATGCGGAGCCGGGATCGACGAGCAAGGTGCAGCTGGGATTGTTTTCGCCGCAACTGCCCGAAGCATCGCGGCTGGATGTGACGCTGGCGCGCATCCGGGCCATTGTGGGCGAGGAGAACGTTGGGCGCGCGGTGCTTGTGGATACGCATGCGCCCGACGCGTTCCGGATGGAAAGCTTCACTGTGCCGGCTGGCGATGCCGAAACTCGAACACCTGCGCATCTGCGCGGCGCGGTGCGGCAACTGCGACCGTCCGAGGACATTACCGTCACGCTCGAAGCGCAGAGGCCGGTGCGGTTCTATTTTCGTGGGCAAAGCTACATAGTGGATCGCGCCTACGGCCCGTGGCTCGCCGCTGGTGACTGGTGGCAGCAGACGCTGTGGGGTCACGAGCAGTGGGACATGGTTGCGCGAACTGAAGCGCGAACGGAAGCGGGAGCAATCTTGTGCTGCTGCGCGGTACGCGACCTTATGCGCGGCGGCTGGCAGATGGCGGCGCTTTATGACTGAGCGGTATATCGAGCTGCACGCTGCCAGCGCCTTCAGCTTTCTTGAAGGAGGTTCGCAGCCCGAAGCGCTGATTGAGCGCGCAGCCGAGCTTGAGATGCCGGCCATCGCCATCGCCGACCGCAACGGCCTCTATGGCGCGGCGCGTTTTCATACCAGTGGCAAACGCTCGGGTGTTCGCGCGCATATTGGCGCGGAGATCGCCGTCTCCTCGTTCGGGCCGCGGCTTGCGCCTCCGGCGTGGCTGCCGCACGAGGCTAAAGCCGAGCCTGCGCGTATTCCCGTGCTCTGCGAGTCGCGCACGGGGTATCAGAATCTGTGCCAGCTCATCACGCAGTTCAAGATGCGCGAAGCCACCAAGCAGGAGGGCGCGGCGGACTTAAGCGACCTTGAGCAGTACGCGGCCGGACTGGTGTGCCTGACGGGCGGCGACGAGGGCCCGCTCTCTGCCGCCCTGATGCGCGGCGGCGAAAAAGCGGGACGCGATGCGGTTGGGCAGCTTATGCGCATCTTCGGCAGCAACAGTGTTTATGTTGAAGTGCAACGCCATTGCGAACGCGAAGAGGAGTGGAGAAATCAGGCCGCGATCCGCATTGCGCGCGCTCTCAATCTGCCGATCGTCGCCACCAACGGCGTGCGCTACGCTCGCCGCTACGACCGCGAAATTCTCGACCTGTTTACCGCCATCCGCAACCACACCGAACTCGACCGTGCAGGACGGCTGCTGGCGGTGAACAGCGAGCGGCATCTGCGTGCGGCGCACGAGATGAGCCTGCTGTTTCGCGACGTGCCGGGCGCGACGGAGAACACCATCGAGCTTTCGTCACGGCTCAAATTCGAGTTGAGCGATCTGGGCTACGAGTTCCCGCGCTATCCCGTGCCCGAGAGCGAAACGATGATAAGTTTTCTGCGCAAGCGCGTTGCCGAAGGCGTGGAGCGGCGCTACGGGCCGAAGAACGATTGCGGATTGATGGAGCGCGCGCAGAAGCAGGTGGAACATGAGCTGGCGCTGATCGCGAAGCTCGGCTTTGAAGGCTATTTTCTCATCGTCTGGGACATCATTCAGTTCTGCAAGCGCAACGGCATCCTGGTGCAGGGGCGGGGCAGCGCCGCCAACTCGGCGGTGTGCTACGCGCTTGAGATTACGGCCATCGATCCCGTGGGCATGGAACTGCTCTTCGAGCGCTTCCTGAGCGAGAGCCGCGGCGAGTGGCCCGACATCGATCTCGATCTGCCTTCAGAAGCGCAGCGCGAGCAGGCGATCCAGTACGTGTACCAGCGCTACGGCGAGCTGGGCGCGGCGATGACGGCCAATGTGATCTGCTATCGCGGCAAGTCCGCTGCGCGCGAAGTGGGCAAGGCGCTGGGCTTCAATGAGGACACGCTCGGCCGTCTCTCCGGCCTGGTGAGCCAATGGGAGTGGCGCGGCGCCACCGACACCATGGCGCATTCGTTTGAGCACGCGGGCTTCGACATCCGGCATCCGCGCATCGCCAAGTACCTTGAGCTGTGCATGCGGATTCAGGATCTGCCGCGGCATCTTGGGCAGCACTCGGGCGGCATGGTCATCTGCCAGGGCCAACTCAACCACGTGGTGCCGCTGGAACGCGCCTCGATGCCCGGGCGCACGGTGGTGCAGTGGGACAAGGAGGACTGCGCTGACCTGGGGCTGATCAAGGTTGATCTGCTGGGCCTGGGCATGATGGCTGTGCTGAAAGATTGCCTGGAGCTGATTCCCGCGCACTACGGCGAACGTGTTGATTTGGCGCAGTTGCCAGAGGACGAAGAGATTTACCGCGTCGTGCAGAAGGCCGACACTGTGGGCATGTTTCAGATCGAGAGCCGTGCGCAGATGGCATCGCTGCCCAGGAACAATCCCGAACGCTTCTACGATCTTGTGGTGCAGGTGGCCATCATTCGCCCCGGGCCGATTGTTGGGCAGATGATGCACCCGTATATGCGGCGGCGCCAGAAGAGAGAGCCGGTCACGTATCCGCACCCATCGCTCGAGCCGGTTTTAAAACGCACGCTGGGCGTGCCGCTCTTTCAGGAGCAATTGCTGCGCATCGCGATGACGGTTGCCAACTTCACCGGCGCCGAGGCCGAGGAACTGCGCCGCGCCGTGGGAATGCGCCGCTCCTGGGAGCGGATGAAGAATCTGGAATCGAAGCTGCGCGCCGGCATGACCGCCAATGGCATCGACACAAAGACGCAGGATACGATCGTGCAGAACATCAGCTCGTTTGCGCTATACGGATTTCCCGAGTCGCACGCCGCGAGCTTTGCGCTGATTGCATACGCATCGGCGTACTTCAAGGTGAAGTACCTGGCGGCGTTTACCTGTGCGATTCTGAACAATCAGCCCATGGGTTTTTACTCGCCGGCGGTGCTGGTGAAGGATGCGCAGCGGCATGGCCTGCGTGTGAAGCCCATCGACATCCAGGTGTCGGAGTGGGAGTGCGCGGTTGAGCATGAGCCGGATGGCGCGCTGGCCATGCGGCTGGGGCTGGGCTACGCCAAAGGCCTGCGCAAGCAGGCTGCGGAGGCATTGGTTCGAGCGCGGCAGGATGGCGAGTTTCATTCAGCCGGCGATCTGGCGCAGCGAGTGCCCGAACTCAACCGCCGGGAACTGACGCTGCTGGCGCGGATCGGCGCGCTCAACCGCGTCGACGATGTGGCCCACCGGCGCGACGCGCTGTGGCAGGTTGAATGGGCAGGCAGGCCGGAGGGTCCGCTGCTGAGCCGGCAGAGCAACGGTTTGCGCGAAGAGGACCGAAGCCTGCCGCTTGCACAGATGACTGTGGAAGAGCGCCTCGTCGCCGACTATTCGGGCACGGGGCTGACGGTCGGCAGGCATCCCATGCACTACCGCCGCGCCGAGCTCCGCGCGCAGGGCATCTTGTCGTCGCAGGATCTGCGCAATTGCCGCGACGGCGTGTTTGTGCGCGCGGCCGGGTGCGTGATCGCACGGCAGAGGCCGGGAACCGCGAAAGGATTCATCTTTCTCTCGATGGAGGACGAGACCGGCATCGCCAACGTGATCGTGACGCCCGACGTTTACGAACGCAGCCGCCTGGTGGTCACGCGAAGCAAATTCCTGCTGGTTGAAGGGGCGTTGCAGAACCAGGACGGAGTGATTCACGTGAAGGCCGTGCGGCTGACGCCGCTTGCGAATGCCGGCGTCGAGGTGCGCTCGCACGACTTTCATTGAGAATGCGCCGCTCCGCTGGTCACAATTCCTTTTGCCTCGAAATACTCGTCCATCGCTTTTCTGAAGGCCCGGATATGATCGGGCGTGCTTCCACAGCAGGCCCCGATGATATTTGCGCCCGCATCAAGCAGCGGGGCCACGCCCTTCACCATCTGCTCCGGCGATTCATCGTACACAATCTTCATGTCTACAAGGCGCGGCTTGCCCGCGTTGGGCTGCGCCATCACCGGCAGGCTGGTAACGTTCCTGTAGCGCTTTACCGCATCGAGCGCACGCTTCATCTCCATCCCGGCGCCGCAGTTCAGCGCCACAATGTGCGCGCCGTGCGCTTCCATGAACTTTGCCGCGCGTTCGGGAGCGACGCCCATCATGGTTCTGAACGACGAACCATCCAGCGCAACGTCGTAGGCCATCGAGCCGATAATGCAGGCCGCGCCCGCCTTCTTCGCCGCCTCAATGCCGATCAGCAACTCCTCGAGCGAGGTCTGCGTCTCCACGATGATCGCGTCTGCACCGCCTTCAACCAGGGCCGCGGCCTGTTCGTCAAACGCGTCCCTCACCTGCTGCTCAGTGAACTCGCCGAAAGGCTCCAGCAGCCCGCCGAACGGGCCGATGTCGCCCAGCACGTATCCGCCGTTTTCGCCAAAGGCCTCGCGCGCAATCGCCACGCCGGCCTTGTTGATCTCAACCACGCGATCGGCGTGTCCGTGCCGGTTCAGCATGATCCGCGACCCTCCGAAGGTGTTCGTGATCAGGCACTCCGATCCGGCCTCGACGTAACGCCGCTGGATCGCCAGCACGCGCTCCGGATGGACCAGGTTCCATTCATCGCCGCAGTTTCCCTGTTCCAGTCCTGCAAGCATCAGTTGCGTGCCCATGGCGCCGTCGCCCAGCAACGGCCGCTGCCTGATTACATCCTGAAGAAGCGCTTTGGTTGTCATTCCAGCTCACTTTCTTTCTGCGCTACTGCCCGCGCCGTAGCGGCTTCTGCATCGGCACCACCTGGACGGTGACGTCGCGCACCTCTGACAGGAAGCGGTTCAGCACCGACCCGCGCCAAAGGATGTCCCAGCGCGAACGGGCCGACTGGCCGAAGACCACGTGGCTGATGTTCTCCTGCTGGGCAAAGCGGATCAGCGCATCGGAGACGTTCCGGTCGGTGAGCATCACCACCTTGGCGCCCAGGTCGCGCGCCATCTTCTGGTACTCCTCGAGCCGGTGAAAGGCCTCGGGATCGCTATGGCCCTTATCGTCGGGCTTGCTGACGTAAACCGCGTACCAGTTCGTCGAGAGCCGGCCGGCAATGCGCGCGCCGACCCGCAAGAGGCGTTCCGTTCCCGGCCGCGCGCTCAGGCAGACCATCACCTTCTCGGGGATCGGCGCCTGTTCCAGTCCCTGCGTGCGCCGGTACTCCGATGCGCGGGTGCTCACCTGTTCGGCGGTGACGCGCAGCGCCAGTTCGCGCAGCATGTTCAAGTTGCCTTTACGGAAGAAGTTGGCAAGCGATTGCTCAACCTTTTCCGGTGCGTAGATTTTGCCCGATCTCAGGCGCGTGCGCAGCTCATCAACCGTTAGGTCGATGTTCACCACTTCGTCGGCGCGCTTCAGAAAGCTGTCGGGAACGGTCTCGCGGATGACGGTATTGGCCGAACGGTTGACGGCGTCGTTGAGCGTTTCAAGGTGCTGCACGTTCACCGCCGTCATCACGTTGATGCCGGCATCCAGCAGCTCCAGCACGTCTTCGTAACGCTTGCGGTTCTTGCTTCCGGGGACGTTGCTGTGCGCCAGCTCGTCAACCACCACTGTGTCTGGATGGCGGGCGACGATCGCGTCAACATCCATCTCTTTCAGGGTGACTCCGCGATAGGGAATCTGCTTGAGCGGAATGACCTCAAGATCGCGAATGCGCGAGGCGGTCTCCTCGCGCCCGTGGGTTTCAACCAGGCCGATGACAACGTCAATATTCTGCTGATGGCGCATGATGTAGGCGTCATTCAGCATGTGATAGGTTTTGCCGACGCCCGGCGCGGCGCCGAGATAGATGCGCAACCTGGCGGGTTCCTGCTGTTTCTCGAGGATGATCTCGGCCATAGTAGGCTCTATCCCACCTCGACAGGATGGCGGACCTCTTCAACCACGGCCACCGGAAGTGTAAATCGAAATGTTGTTCCGTGCCCAAGGCGGCTTTCAACGGCGATCTGCCCGCCCAGCGATTCAACCAGCCGCCGCACCAGCGCGAGACCCAACCCCGTCCCTTTGTCGCTGTAGACATTCAACCGGTCGAAGATGGAACTCAGGCGCTCGGCTTCGATGCCCCGGCCTGTATCGCGCACCGCGAACTGCACAAAGTCCTTGGTCTCCTCAGCGGCGAGAAGTATTTCGCCATCGGCCGGGGTGTAGCGCAAGGCGTTGGAAAGCAGATTGTCGAGAATGGAGCGCAGCGCGCGGCGATCGGCCTTCACCGGCGCCATGTCGGCATATGCATCCACCTCAAGCCGGATGTGCTTCTCCGCCGCTTCTTCGCAGAACCGGTCGCGCGCTTCCACCAAAGCCTGGGCCGGCCTGATCCTCTCGAATTGCATCACGCGCTTTCCGGTATCGATCTCGGCAACCTCGATCAGGTCGGTCATCAAGTCATTCAGTTCTTCGGCATCGCCGGTAGCCGTCGCCACCAGCTCGGCCTGCAGCGGCCGCAGGTCGCCGCTGAATCCCTGCCCCAGGGCGTAGAGTCCGCGGCGCAACTGCAACAGAGGATCGCGCAACTTCTTGCTGGCGACTGCGATGAACTGGGTCTTGAAGCGGTCGAGGTCCTGCAGGCTGGTCACATCCTCGAGCGTGGTCACGGTGCCCAGCAGATGGCCTTCGGAGTCGCGCATGGGCGTGGTGCGCAGCCGGTAGTTGCGCTCCTTGTCCCCGATCCGCATGGGCAGCACCGATGCTTCGTCCTCTGCCGCGACCGGCTTCTGCATCGACACGGCATCGCGAATCGCGTTCAGAATCTTGTCTCCTCCCGGAGTAGTGGTGAGCGCCATGCGGTCAGAGGCAGCTTCGCCCATCAGTTCGGCGGCGGCCTGGTTCACTTTAAGCACGTGCCCCTTGCTGTCGGTCACGATGATGGGCTCAAAGATGGATTGCAGAACCGCGTCGGAGAGTTGGAACTCCATCTGCCGCCGTCCGGCCTCGGTATCGCGCAACTCGCGCAGCCGCACCGCGATCCGGTTCAACTCGCTGGCAATCACACCAAAATCGTCGCGGCTGCTCCACACCACACGGTGCTCCAGGTTACCCTGGGCGATGCGGCGGGCATCGCGGGCCAGATTATGAATCGGCCTGAGGATCAAGTAAGCAGTCAGGCCCGCGATCAGAACGATGGCTGCGAGGAAACCGTAGCTCAGCCCCGCCCACCCGGCAGCGAACAGCGCTTTATGAGTCAAGGCGACGAACCCAGCTGCAACGCCGGCCATCAGCAGGCAGCCGAGAATCGTTCGCTGGGTGAGATTGAGCATGACGGGGAGCTCCGCGCCGGTTGTGAGGTGTCAGATTCATTTTCGCGGATAATGGTCAATCGTGCAAAATATGCCGAACAAAAGATTTGGCGCCATCAGGGAATTTGGCACACGGCCAGCTTGCGATCGTGCCAGCGGCAATCGAGGCCGGCCGGCGCAGGGCCGGCGATCAGGACCCAGTCCACGCCGAACCGCCGCTTCAGCCGCTCGAAATCCCCGATCCCAAACCCCGCCCAACCTTGCTCAGCCTGGACCTGCTCAAGCCAGGCATCACCCAGGCTGGGAACCTGGACAACCACGCCCGGATCCTTGACAGTATCGGCAAGCGAGCTGCGCTCAGCCAGCGCGCGGAAGCCGTGAAAGTCCTCGCCGGGCCGGTCAAGATAATACGGATCGAGCGCGAAATAAGCGTTTTTCGGCGTGTTCTGCCTGATCCAGTCAAAAGCCTCGAGCCAGTCGTTCGACTGAGCCATTCCGGGCAGTTCCAGATGGCGACTGGAGGGGAACTGGGCCCGCTGGGCGTAGAGCATGCAGGCATTGAAGACCAGCAGAAACACAGCCCAGCGCAAGAAAGACTTTTTTAAAACGAACTCTCCCAACAGCCCCCCGCACACCAGCGCAATGGCGAAGTAAACCAGGTGGAGATAGCGCATCGGTTGCAGCGGCGTCAGTCTCAGCCAACCCAGGGGCGGCAGCATCGCCAGCGCGACCACCTGCTGGAAGACCCCGTATGCGAAAACGGCCGAAGCGAATCGCGCCAGACTCGTTTCGCCGCGCCGCTGCGCCCAGCGCCACAGCGCCAGGAAGAGCACCAGTGGAGCGATTGCGCCCAGCCACTCGTACCAGGTCCACGTGTAGATGAAGTAATAACTGTGTGCTTTCAATGCTTCGCGCCACCCGGGACTGGCGGCGGCGAAGACCCAGCCCAATGGCGCTACGGCCGCAACAGCGCTGCCCGAACCGGCTCTGCGGGCCCCATGGCGGCCCGTGGTTTCCTTTTCGCCGAGCCATAAGCCTTCCACCCGGGCACTTACGCGCTCATTCAAAGCGAGGGCCAGAAACAGGCAGAATGAAATCCCCAGCGCAGCCATCAGGGGATGCATGAGCGCGGACAACGCGAGCAAAGCAATTGCCGGCCTGGCCCTTCGATTCATGATCTTCGCCACGGCCAGCAGGATCAATGCCGTCGCAACCGTGCGCGGATGAAGATGCTGGTCGACGAGGAATAGCGCGGTTCCGGCCACCGGCAGGGTGAGCATCGCTCCCACCATTGCTACTGCCGCCCAATGTGCGGCGGCCTCTCTGAACAGCCGCCGAGCGATGCTGTTGCACGCCCAGAGAATGGCGAAGATCGAGATAAGCTGCCACAACAGCTCGGACCAGGCCACCGGAATGCCTGTCACCCTGATGAAACCGGCCATCGCTTTGTCGAAGACGGTGGCTTCGAGTTGCAGGCGGAAGAACCCGGCGTTGTGAGGGTAGAGGGCGGGGTTCAAATCGGCTTTGACAGCGGTGAGATAGATTCCGTCGTCTTCCAGTCCGGGATGGTAGCCCATCGCTGCAAAGCTGAGAAGGGTGAAGAAAAGCAGGATCGGGAACCTTCTGCATAGTTGCTGGTTCCTCGATCTCTCAAACGCCATTTTCTCGTGCCTGACCCAGCGGGATAAAATAAGGTGCTTTCCTATGTTCTCACCCTTGGCAGACGCGCCGCGGATCGCCGGCATTGCCGCAGGCCCCGGGGCTGCGGCCGGCGCCGAAACCCGGCCGCTCACGCTGGCGCTCATCATCCCCACGCTCAACGAATCGGGCAACATCGTTCGCGTGCTCGACCAGGTGCGCGCGGTTCTGAATCCCGCGGGGATTCACTACGAGATTGTAGTTGTGGATGACTCGAGCAGCGACGGCACCGGCGATCTGGCCGCAGCCGAAGCGCTCAAGGATTCCCGCATCCGCCTGGTGGTGCGCAAGGGCGAGCGCGGCCTGTCGGGCGCGGTTCTCGACGGCTGGCACAGCACGGCCGCCGATGTGCTGGGCGTGATGGATGCCGATCTACAGCATCCTCCCGAGCTGTTGCCGCAGCTTTTCCAGGCAATCGTCGACGGCCGCGACCTGGCCATCGGCAGCCGTTACACTGCCGGAGGCGAGCTGGGCACGTGGAACCCATTGCGCAAACTCATCTCGGTGGCGGCTGTCAGGGTTACCTGGCCCATTCAGCATCGCGGCGCGCGCGCCTGCGATCCGATGTCGGGATACTTCATGGTCCGGCGCGCGTCGATCGACGGGATTGAATTCCAGCGCTCGGGTTTCAAGCTGCTGCTTGAGGTGCTGGTGCGCGGGCGCATTCGCTCGGTCAAGGAGATCCCGTTCGTCTTTGGCTCGCGCTATCGCGGAGCGAGCAAGGCCAACTTCAAGGTTGCCTGGGACTACGGTCTGCTGCTGATGCGCCTCTACGCGGCGCGAATCCTCCGCCGCAATTAGGGCCTGTTCACGCTACCCCGGCGGCGGGCGTCGCGAGCCTTCGTGCGTGGATCGTGAATCGTGGGTCGCGAGTACGCGTCACCGCTCTACCGTGATATGCCGGCAACTTCAGTTGTTCCGGCCATAGGGTTGCCTTTTCGATTCAGCTCGAGAAAAAGCATCCTGCCGTCCGAGTGATAGCTCTGCCCGGTGTCAGTTTGGGCGTTCAATACCGGCTCAGCGCAACGCATGTACTCCTGACGGGTTGGTTGCCATGTCTCCGCCAGGTTCCTGGCGATGAAGTCGCGCTCCTCATCGACGTTGGGATCGATTCTGTGAAAGAACCGCAACCTGTGAATGATGAGTTCAATCGAAACATCGTGCGTCGCCGCTCCGACCCACAGAGGAATGCCATCGACCTCGCGATCGGTTTTCCAGATTCGCACGTGATGCCGCCGCTCCACGATAAACTTCGGGTCGGGCAACACGAAGGAATAGTCCTGCGGCCTTCCGTAAACGTAAAGCTGGTCCATTGGCAATTGCTTGTCGTGCGCCCGCTGCCATATCAGACGCCAAACGATGTGAGGTACGGACTTGTCCGCTCTCAGCCAACCGGCCCGCGCAAAGGCCTCTTGTAATTCGTCCGCCCTGGCCAAAAAGACCAGATTCAACATATCGCCCTCGCGCCCTTCTCTATTCAGAACTCGGGGCGGCAGCAGGTCGATCATCTCGTTCAGTTCCGAGACACTTTCCCGGGACCTGGGCAAATCCTCAGTGCCCACCAAAGTATCCACCTGTGTGTATGCCGTAACATCCGTGCCCTTCAGAACCGTTCGGTCCTGGCCACGCGACAGCAAGAACACCGGAGCGGCTGGCCAGTAAACAAGCCCTGCGGCGGCCAGCTCCAACCCCGTTCTCAGAGGGCGCGATCTTCCTTTGAAATCCCGGCGCACAACTAACCCGATACTCCGGCCGGTAGTGAGCTCGACTGAATCGAGCCTGATCATCACGTGGCCGCCCATGCCGAGGAAGCGCTTACCTTTCACTCCGGCGACGGTACCTTGCGCGCGGCTCCCCGACCGGACTAACGTAAATCCTCCGATGACTATGTCTTTTACAACTTCAAATTCAAGACGATCGCCCTTGTGCGCGTGCGCGGAAGAGATCGTCTCTGCCAGTCGCAGCTTGACCGGAGTGCCGCTCTTCATCAGGAGTACAGACTGGCTTACAGGCAGCTCCTGACAGAACAGGCCCGGGGCAAGAAGCAGGAGAAGCATGTACAGGGGTCGTGTCAGGCGTTTAGCGCAGGTCATGGGCACTCCTCTTCCCGTGAGGCCGAACCTCCGACGCGCGCTGAGCTTTGGCCAATCTAAATTAGACCGTGATTAGAGATCAGGAATCTATGCACAATGACACACTTCCGAATTTGGCCTTCAGCCGCTGGCAAGTCCAGGTTGGTGGGCGAACTCTAGCGCTGGAGCCACTTGGATAAGCCGCCTGCTCAAACCTGATCAGTCCCCGTAGACGCCCTTCTCGCCACGCTTCGATCCGAACTGATTTCAACTCCAATCGCATAGAATTCAGCGCGCTTACGCTGCTGTGATTCCTGGGCGGGATGCGGGATTCGGGCGGTGTCAGGGCCTTGTGGCGCCAGGGGCCGGCATTAGAAGAACAAAATTGCTTCGTAAGTGCTGTGTTTTCAAATTACTATAGATTACTCGTCGGTTTTGAAATTCTTAGCCTCAGACCTGTTCGCCAAACCCCTGAAAATAGAACTCTTATTGACAGAGATTGCGCGGGGTATACCCGGCGGTACTAGGGTGGCTGGGGAACGGGTATCGCCTGTTTACTGAACGTGGATCGTGGTATCGAGCAGGATGTTGGCCGATGAGTCGCCGATCATTATTTTTACGGGCTCGGATTCAACCTTCCATCCGGGCAGCTTCTCGTCCCACCACGCCAGGGTCTCGGCCTTCAGCGGAATCTCCACCGTTTTCGTCGCGCCGGCCGCGACCGTCACGCGCTTGAAGCCTTTGAGCGCCTCGCGCGGCTCAAGAACCTTGCCACCCAGGTGCTGCACATACATCTCGACCACGGCGTCGCCGTCGCGGCTGCCGGTGTTGGTCACGTCTACACTCACCGTCAGCGTTCCATCCTTCGCCAGTTTCGGCGAACTCGTCCGCAGGTTTGAATACTTGAAGGTCGTGTAGCTGAGTCCGAATCCGAAGGGATAGAGCGGCTCGCCCTTGAAGTACATGTAGGTGCGGCCGTCGCGAATGTTGTAGTCCATCATCGGCGGCAACTGGTCAATCGACTTCGGCCACGTGACGACCGTGTGCCCGCCGGGGTTGTAATCGCCAAACAGCACCTCGGCCAGCGCCGTGCCCTCATCCTGCGAGCTGTGCGCCATGTGCAGAATCGCCGGAACGTGCTCCTGCGAGAAGTTGATGGTGTATGGAAAGCTCGAGATCAGCACCACGATGGTTTTTGGATTGACGGCCCAAACCTGCTTGACCAGCTGTTCCTGCTCCAGGTCGATGCGCTCGCGGTCGCGTCCCTCGCGGCCGTCGCTGGGCACGGTGCAGGCAATGGTGCCGCCGCCGTCAATCGTCTTTACCCAGTCATGGGCCATGTCGGGCCCGCAGGTGGGGTCGTTGCCGATCACCACAATTGCCACATCAGAGTGCCGGGCAGCATTGATGGCCGCATTGCCCAGCTCGCTCTCTGCGTAATTCACCTTCACGTTCGGTCCCACTTCAGCCGTGATTCCCTGGAGGGGCGTCACTTTGTAAGGCGGAGTTCCACCGTACCAGTCCCAGTGAACCGAGTCGGCCAGCGGCCCGATCACGGCAACGGATTTGATCGTGTTCTTGTCCAGCGGCAGCAGGTTTTTGTCGTTCTTGAGCAGCACCACCGACTCAAGCGCCATCTTCTTTGAGATCGCGCGCTCCTGGTCGGTGTTCCACGGTTCCGGCTGGCCCTTCATTTTGCTGAACGGCACCGTGTCGGGCGGGTCAAGCAGCCCCAGCCTGATGGCAATGCGGAGCTTTGGCCGCACCAGCGCATCGAGTTCGGCCTCGGTGATGGCGCCATCCTTCACCGCTTGTTTGGTTTGATCCCGGTAGACGTCGAGAAACTGGTTGACGCCGGCCTTAAGACACGCGATCACCGCGGCCTTCTGGTCAGGGTAGATATGCCTGGGATCGACCAACTGGCTCACCGCTCCGCCGTCGCTTGAGATCACTTCCACGTCCCACTTGTCGACGACGATGCTTTTCATCACCGGGTTGACGGCCATCGGCGTGCCGTTCCAGCCGTTATAGCTGGCCATCACGGCCTTTGCGCCGCCTTCAAGAAAAGCCATGCGGAACGGCACCGAGTAATACTCCCAGAACAGCCGCTGGTCGAAGTCGGAGGACGAGCTGTCGCGATGATTCTCGTTGCTGTTGGCCAGGAAGTGCTTGAGCAGCGGCGATGCCTGCCAGTACTTTGGATCGTCGCCCTCAATGCCCTTGCTGAATGCCACGGTCATGGTTCCGTTAAAGAACGGATCCTCGCCGTAGACCTCTTCACTGCGTCCCCAGCGGGGGTCGCGCGCCAGATCCGACTGCGGTCCCCACGCCATGAGCAGTTGCCGGCCGTATTGGGGATTTTCGGTGATGAACCGCGCTTCGTATCCCTCGACGTAGCCCGCCTGACGCACCATCTCCGGGTCCCACGATTCGCCCATCCCCGGCGGCTGGGGAAACTGCGTGGTGGTAATCGGCTGCCGCGGACCGCGCGCCTCGCGCTGCACCACGCCGTGAATCCCCTCGGTGCTGCCGATGTTGGGCACGCCCAGCCGCGGCACGGCCGTAAAGGTGCCCAGCACGTTGATCTTTTCGTCTACGGTCATCAGCGACAGCAGGTTATCGATCCGCTTCTCAACGGGCAGCGACGGGTCCTGAAACGAGTAGGTGGGTTGTTGGGCGGAGGCTGAAACAAGACAGCAGACCGTAAGGCAGGAGGAAATCAGGAGTTTTTGCATGGCGATTCAGTCCGGGGTCCATAGTACTCCGTCGGGCCGAGCCCTTCCAGATTCGATTCCCGTCTTCGATTGCCGGTGTCGGAATAACTTGCACATTGGTATACTTGAGGTGTGACCACAGCCGTCCTCGAAACCATCCCAAACGGTTCCTCTCAAGGATCTTCCCCCGGCCAGAAGAGGGTTTTGCTGCTCAAGCCGCGCGGTTTTTGCGCTGGAGTGGTGCGCGCCATCGACATTGTGAAGATCGCTCTTGATACCTTCGGGGCACCCATTTACGTGCGCCGCGAAATCGTCCATAACCGCTATGTTGTGAATGAGTTGGCTGAAAAAGGCGCCATCTTTGTCCACGAGATTGGAGAGGTCCCCGACGGCCAGCGCGTTATCTACTCGGCCCACGGCGTGTCTCCCGCGGTCCGCGAGATGAGCAAGCAGCGCCATCTCAAGGTGATCGACGCCACCTGCCCGCTGGTCACCAAGGTCCACATCGAGGCAGTCAAGTTCGCCAGGCAGGGCTATTCGCTGGTGCTTATCGGCCACCGCGACCACGACGAGATTGAAGGCACCCTCGGAGAAGCGCCCGATGTCACGCAGGTTGTCTCCAATGTTGCTGAGGTCGAGGCGCTCAAAGTTCCCGATCCCAATCGCGTAGCCTATCTGACCCAGACCACGCTCTCGCTCGACGAGGCGCGCGACATCATCCACGCCCTCAAGATCAAGTTCCCCAACATCGTCGGGCCCCATTCGCAGGACATCTGCTACGCCACTGAAAATCGTCAGGTTGCGGTTCGCAACGTGGCCCACAATGCCGGTCTGGTTCTGGTTGTCGGTTCCACCAACAGCTCCAACTCAAACCGCCTGGTTGAGGTCTCGCGCAACCTGGGAACGATTGGCTACCTCATCGACAACTCCCAGGCCATTGATCCCAAATGGCTTGAAGGGGTTGAGAATGTCGCCGTAACCGCCGGAGCCTCGGCCCCGGAGATCCTGGTGGAAGACGTGGTAAATTATCTGCGTCAAAACGGTTTTAACAGCGTCGAAGAAGTAGAAGTGATGCCGGAAAACGTGCGCTTTGGCTTGCCGCCTGAGATTGTGCAGGCTATTGGCAGCGCAGGCGGCGATTAGGGCGGTTCCAGGATGGATGTACCCTATTGGGTTTTTGTCCAGGGTCGTTCCTTCCTGGGGTCGAGACGACTTGGGTGTATCGGCTCCGGGGTATGGCAATCCCGGAACGGCTGTAGCCGGTGCCTGTTCGCTGAAACGGCCGGGATAGGCCAGTTCGACGATGAGGCGTTTAGTCAGTGACTGCGGGGATGGAGGCGCATATATTGGTTATCGCCTCTTCGCAGGTCTCAAGTGAGGAATCGGGACGTTTATCGATAACAGCATGAGTTCTGAGCACCGGAAAACGAAAACTGCAGCACCTGAGCTTGGTCGCCCGCGATTCGGCCGCATCGATGCGGACATGTCTGAGGTGAAATCGGCAATCTCCCTCTCCAGCGACTACATCCTTTCCCGGCAACACCCTGACGGCTACTGGTGCGGTGAGCTCGAGGCCGACTCAATGCTCGAGGCCGACTATATCTGCCTGCACATTCTGCTCGAAAGCGGCGATCCCGGCCGGGTGCAGCGTGCCTTCACCGAGATGATGCGGTACCAGAACGAGGACGGCAGCTGGAGCGTCTACCCCGGCGGGCCGGGCAACATCTCGCTCTCGGTCAAGTGCTACTCCTCGGCCAAGCTCATGGGAATTCCGGCCGATGATCCGCGCCTGGCCAAGTGCCGCAAGTGGGTGCTGGCGCATGGCGGAGTGACCGCCTGCAACACCTTTACCAAGATGTATCTCTGCGCGCTGGGCGAGTACGACTACGACGCAGTGCCGGCCATCCCGCCTGAGATCGTTCTGTTTCCCAAGTGGTTCTACTTCAACATCTACGAGATTTCTGCCTGGTCGCGCTCGATTCTCATTCCCCTGGCCATCATCTACGCCAAAAAGCCGTTCAAGAAGATTCCGGCAGAGCAGGGAATTGACGAACTATTTGTCGGCGGCCGCGCCAATGCCATCCTTCGCCTGCGCATGGACCGCAAGAACATCGTCTCGTGGCGTAACTTCTTCCTCATCCTCGACCGGCTCATGCATTGGTCTGAGGCTGTCCATCTTCGCCCGCTGCGCAAGCTGGCCCTGAAACGCGCTGAAAAATGGATACTCGATCGACTCGAGATGACCGACGGCCTGGGCGCAATCTACCCGGCCATGCTCAACGCCATCATTGCGCTGCGTTGTCTCGGCTACTCCGAGGACGACCCGCAGGTTATCCGCGCGCGCGACGAGTTTGAGAAGCTGGGCATTGAGCAGGAGCCGACCGAAGAGATGCCTGAGCCCACCTTCCGCATGACCCCGTGCATGAGCCCGGTGTGGGACACAGCACAGGCTGTTTACGCCCTCGGCGAGGCCGGCGTGCCGCGTACCGATTCCCGCATGCTCAAGGCCGTGGACTGGATGCTGGCCAAGGAGGTTCGCAACAAGGGCGACTGGGCCGTGAAAGTTCCCGGCACTGAACCGGGTGGCTGGTACTTCGAGTTCAACAATGAGTTTTACCCGGATACCGATGATACGGCGCAGGTTTTGCTCGCCTTGAAGCAGGTTGACAACCCCCGCGAGCGCTACCAGCATCAGGTGGCCGAGCGCGCTATTGCGTGGGAGTTCGCCATGCAGTGCAGAAACGGCGGCTGGGGCAGCTTCGACAAAGACAACACGAAGATGATCTTCCAGTACATCCCGTTCGCCGACCACAACGCCATGCTCGATCCGCCGTCGGTGGATATTACCGGGCGCATGCTGGAGATGCTGGCTGCCTATGGCTACACGCGCGACGACAGGCGCGTGCAAAAGGCCATCAAGTTCATCTTTGCCGAGCAGGAGTCTGACGGAAGCTGGTTTGGGCGCTGGGGCGTGAACTATATCTACGGAACCTTTCTTGTCCTGCGCGGGCTTGAGGCCATCGGCATCGACAATCACGAGCCGCAGATTCAGCAAGCCGCCGAGTGGATCCGCATGGTGCAGAATGCCGACGGCGGCTGGGGCGAGAGCGTGGGGACCTACGACGAGCCCGACACCCGCGGCATCGGCGTCAGCACTCCGTCACAAACCGCATGGGCGCTCTTGGGGTTGCTCGCCGCCGGCGACGACCGCTCCGACTCCATTGCCAAGGGAGTTCGCTGGCTGTTGACCAGGCAGAGACCCGACGGCGGCTGGGACGAATCGATGGGCGAGGGAGTCACGCGGCAAAGTATCATTACAGGTACGGGCTTCCCCAAGGTCTTCTACCTGGCGTACACCATGTACCGGCACTATTTCCCGCTGCTGGCGTTGACCACCTATAAGCGGGCCATGGAGCGGAGTTACAGCCTGTAGCTCGTAGCTACATGAGCGCCGATTTGAAGCGCGAGAAATGCAAGCGAGTTTTTGGACTACTGGCTACAAGCTTTTTTGCTGAAAGCCGGCAGCTGAGATATCGGGGCCATTGCCCCTGAGGGATAAAAGAAGATGGCAGTTCCCATCTCGCAAATGTGGACGGTTGCAACCTACGTCCTGAAGCAGCGCTTCAAGGGCAACAAGCGCTACCCGCTTGTGCTCATGCTCGAGCCGCTCTTCCGCTGCAACTTGGCCTGCGCCGGCTGCGGCAAGGTCCAGTACCCGCCCCACATACTTAAAAAGCAGCTCACGCCCGAGGAGTGCTTCCGCGCGGTCGAAGAGTGCGGCGCGCCCATGGTCTCCCTCCCCGGCGGCGAGCCGCTGCTCCATCCGCAGATCGTGGAGATCGTCAATGGCCTGGTGGCGCGCAGGAAGTACATCTACCTGTGCACCAACGCTCTTGAATTGAAGCGCCGCCTGCCCGAGTTCACGCCCTCAAAGTACCTCACCTTCAGCGTGCATCTCGACGGCCAGCGCGAGCATCATGATTTTTCAGTGTGCCGCGAGGGCGGCTACGACATCGCCGTCGAAGGCATCAAGGAGGCTGTCAAGCGCGGCTTCCGCGTCACCACTAACGCCACCTTCTTCGATGGCGCCGATCCCAACAGCGTCCGCTCCTTCTTCGACGAGGTGATGGCGATGGGCGTTGAGGGCGTTGTGCTCTCGCCCGGCTACAGCTACGAGAAGGCGCCCGATCAGAACCGCTTCATGGGCCGCGCCCGCGTGCGCCGCCTCTTCCGCGCCATCCTGTCGAATAGGAAAAAGAGCTGGAAGTTCAATATGTCGCCGCTGTTTCTTGAGTTCCTGATGGGCGACCGCAAGTACGAGTGCACACCCTGGGGCTCGCCCGCCTACAACATCTTCGGCTGGCAGAAGCCCTGTTATCTGCTCCAGGATGGTTACGCGGAGACCTATAAGGAACTGCTGGAAACCACGAGGTGGGAGGAGTACGGCGTCGCCTCGGGGAATCCCAAGTGCGCCAACTGCATGGTGAGCTGCGGCTACGAGCCCTCGGCCGTCATTGACGGTTTCGGTTCGCTCAAGGGCTTCTGGGCCATGGTGAAAGGCAGCTTCTCGCTCTATCCCGATCAGCACGCCCTGAACCTGCTGAACGAACCCATGCCGCAGGGCCCTTCGCCGCTAGTGCAGATCGCGGAGCCCGAGCGCACGCTGGAGGAGACCCGGGCATGACCGCCGGAGTTTTGAAATACACGCTCGACCAGGTTGAATCCCTCGAGTTGGCCCCCGGCACGGAGCACGAAAAGCTCGAGGGCTGGATTCCCGCGATGGCGACGGACGACGAAGTTCGCAGCGCCCTCGAAAAGGCCTTCGACTACCGCGGCGACGTCACCATCACCACCAAGTCCGGCGAAGTCATCGAAGCCTACATCTTCAACCGTCACACCGGCGCCACGCTGGCCGACTCGTGGGTGCAGTACTTCACTCCCAAGGCCACCGACAAGCGCAAGCTGAGCTACGCCGAGATCGCCGGCCTCAAGTTCAGCGGCAAAGATCGCGCCGCCGGCAAGCACTGGGAAGACTGGGTGAAGGCCTGGAACGAGCGCAAAGCCGCCGGCGAAAAGGGCATCGCGCTGGTGCCCGAGAAGCTGGATTAAGATTTCGAAGAGATCAGGGATCAGATCGACTGATCCCGCGTCATGCGCCCGGATTCGTGGTCATTCGACCCGGCGCTCGCTCAGCGTAAAATCACATCAGCAACCCGCTCATTTGCTGACTCGCTGACTCGCTCGATCATGAAGATCTTTCTCACAGGCGCCACCGGCTTTGTCGGCCATCACGTGGCCAAGGCTCTCGCCGCTGAAGGCGCCCAACTTCGTCTTCTCGTCCGCAAAACCAGCAGCCTGAAAAATCTTGAAGGCATTGCCGGCGATACGGTCGTTGGTGATCTGCTCGCGCCTGAATCTCTCAAGCCGGCGCTCGCCGCGTGCGATGCCCTGGTCCACGTCGCCGCCGACTACCGCCTCTGGATTCCCGATCCCGCAGCAATGTACAAGGCCAACGTCGACGGCACGCGCGAATTGCTGCGTCTGGCCCGCGAGGCCGGCGTGAAGCGCGTCGTATACACGTCGAGCGTCGCCACCATGCACTTCCGCACCGACGGAATTGTGATCAACGAAGACACGCCGGTGTCGATCTCCGACATGGTGGGCCACTACAAGCGGTCGAAGTTTATGGCCGAACAGGAAGCGATCTCCGCCGCGCAAAAAGGCCAGCAGGTCATCATCCTCAACCCCACCAGCCCCATCGGTTCCAACGACTGGAAGCCCACGCCAACCGGCCGCATCATCCTCGACTTCCTCGACGGCAAATTCCCCGCCTACATGGATACCGGCCTCAACCTCGTCGACGTCTCCGAGGTCGCGCGGGCGCACGTGCTCGCTCTCACCAAAGGCGCGTCCGGCCGGCGCTACATTCTTGGCGGAGAAAACCTCACCCTCAAGCAGATCCTCGACAAGATGTCGGCCATCACCGGCATTCCGTCGCCCACGGTCAAGATTCCCTTCGCCGTCGCGGCCACCTACGCATTCTTTGAGGAGCTCATCACCGGCCGCATCCGGGGCAAGGAGCCGCGCGCCACGCTTGAAGAGGTGCGCATGGGCCGCAAGAAGATGTATGCGTCTTCGGCCCGCGCCCAGCAGGAGCTCGGCTTCCGCATCGCGCCTGTCTACCCCGCCATGCGCGCGGCGATTGAGTGGTTCCGGGCGAATGGGTATGCGCCGAACCCATGACACGCACTGCATTCATTGCCGCATTTCCCGGCGAGCTCAAGCCGCTGGTCAAGACCGTCGTGGAGCGCGGGAAAAAAGCCGGGGTCTGGCCGCACTCGTCCCGCAACGGCGTGCACTTCTGGGCAGTGCGCAACGAGGAAGAAGAATGGATTGCGGCCTGCGCCGGGGCCGGCCAGGCCGCCGCCGCCCGCGCCTTTGCTGCCATTGAGGACGGCGGACCCGTCGACCTGGTTTTTTCGCTCGGCTGGGCAGGCGCGCTCACACATGCTCTCAAGCCCGGCCATGCCTATTCAGCGGCCGGAGTCATCGACAGCCGCACCGGCGAGCGCTTCAACTGCGACGCGGGCGCGGGCGAGCACTGGCTGGTCACCACCCCCACCGTCGCCAGCCACGCTGAGAAACTTCGCCTTGCCTCCACCTACCCTGCCGCGCTGGTCGACATGGAAGCCGCGGCCATCGCCCGCCTGGCCGCCATGCGCGAAATCCCGTTCTATTGCATCAAGGGCGTGAGCGACTCGCTCGACGTCAAACTGCCTGATTTCAATCGTTTCCTCTCGCCCACCGGGCAAATGGAGACAGCGCGCCTCGTTCTCTATGCCATGTTCCGTCCGTGGCACTGGCCCGCGCTCATCCAAATGGGCGAAAATAGCAGAAAGGCTTCCCAAAGCATCGCGCGGTCGGTCCTGGACCTGCTCGATGCTCAAGATTGACTCAGGAAACGGAATGGCCACTCAAATCTCCGCTGCTCAAACACCTGTCGACTCCCGCATCCCCTCAACCATGCGCGCCGTGGTTTATCACGGCATCAACGATATGCGCATAGAGAGCGTCCCTGTGCCGAGCATCGGGCCCGGCGAACTGCTCATCAAGATCGCCACCTGCGGCATCTGCGGCACCGATCTCAAGAAGATCCACATGGGCTCGCACTCGGCCCCGCGCATCTTCGGGCACGAGATGGCCGGAACCGTTGCTGCCGTAGGCGACGGCGTCAACCGTTTTGCCGTCGGCGACCGCGTGATGAGCTTCCACCACGTGCCCTGCGGCAAGTGCTACTACTGCCGCAAGCAGACCCCCGCGCAGTGCCCGCTCTACAAGAAGACCGGCGCAACCGCCGGCTTTGAGCCCTCGGGGGGCGGCTTTGCCGAGTACATCCGCGTCATGGATTTTGTGGTACAGAATCGCGGCGTGGTTCCGATACCCGATGGCGTCCCCTTTGAGCAGGCCGCATTCGTTGAGCCAGTTAATACCGTGCTGAAGGGCGTCAAGCTGCTCAACCTGCAGCCGGACGACACAGTCCTGGTCATCGGCCAGGGTCCCATCGGCCTGATGCACGCCGCACTGGCCAAGCGCATCGGCGCCCGCGTGCTCACCTCCGATCTTTTCCCCGAACGCCACGCCATCGCCGCGCGGTTTGGCCTTACGAACCCCATCCACGCCGGCGAGGAAAAAGTGGTCGATCGGGTATTTACCGAGACCGATGGCCGGGGCGCCGACGCCGTCATCCTGGCCGTCGGAGGAAACGCGCTCATCCGCACCGCCATGGACGCTGCCCGCCCCGGCGGCAAGGTGATGCTGTTTGCCCAGACCCAGCATGGCGAGGCCACGATTGACCCGGCCGCGGTTTGTGTAGACGAAAAGACCCTTCTGGGCTCATACTCATCCTCGTTCCCGATTCTCGACGAGGTAACCAGCCTGGTCTTCGACGGGTATCGCGGCGGATTCGACCTGACGCAGCTCATCTCCCATCGTTTCGCGCTCGAGCAGGCGGTTGAAGCCATCGCAATAGCATCTCACCCCCAGCCGGATTCAATGAAGATCATGATTGAGCCCGTCCCGGGTGCCGGAAGAAAGTAAGGGGGACCCGGATGGCAGGCACGGTGAAAGACGCGATCCTCCGCGGCCGCAAGACCGTAAAGACTGTTGTCGAAGAAGGCCGCAAAAGGGTCGAGGGCGTCGTCGAGGGAGGCCTGAATACAGTTGAGACGGTTGTCGAGGCAGGCCTGAATACTGTCGAGACGGCTGTAGTCGAGGGCCGGAAGAAGGTCGAGTCCGCCGTCCACCAGGGCCGCAAGACAGTCGAGAGTGCGCTGCTGGGGCGCGTCACCATGCGCGCGGCCATCCTGCACGGCCGCGAAGACGTGCGCATCGAGCAGGTTCCGATTCCCAAAGCTGCCAAGGGTGAACTCATTGTGCGCGTGGGCGCCGCGCTCACCTGTGGCACCGATCTCAAGGTCTTCCGCCGCGGTTACCATGCACGCATGATCGTTCCTCCCGCGCTCTTTGGCCACGAGCTGGCCGGCACTGTGGTTGAAGCCGGCGAGGGAGTGACGACGTTTGCTCAAGGCGATCGCGTGGTGGCCCTCAACTCTGCCCCATGCGGCGAATGTTATTTCTGCAAGCGAGGGCAGGAGAATCTCTGCGACGATCTGATCTTCAACAACGGCGCCTATGCTGAGTTCATCCGCATCCCCGAGCGCATCGTGGCCAAGAACACGCTTCCCGTTCCCGAGCATGTGCCGCTGGAGCACGCCGCACTCACTGAGCCGCTGGCCTGCGCCGTTCATGGTTTTGAGGATTCGAATCCCCGCCCCGGCGATATCGTCGCCATTATCGGCGGCGGGCCGCTGGGCCTGATGATCCTGCACGTGGCCGCGCTCGCCGGTTACGAGGTCATTGCTCTGGTCAAGCACGACGGGCAGGTTGAGGCGGCAAAGCAACTGGGCGCGGCCCATGTGGTCCAGGCTGCCACTATCCGCAAGGCCGTGCAGGAGACTCGCGCTCTTACACCGAAAGACCGCGGCGTCGATATCGCCATTGAGGCGGTTGGCGTGCCCCAGGCGTGGGAGGAGGCGGTCGAGCTGGTGCGCAAGGGCGGCACTGTGAATTTTTTCGGCGGCTGCGCGGCCAACACCCGCGTAAGCCTCGACACTAACCGCATCCACTACAGCGACATCACCCTCCGCGCCACCTTCCACCACACTCCGGCGATTTGCCGCAAGGCGCTTGGAATTATCGCCGGCGGCCGCTTCCAGGCCTCGGCCTTCATTACCGGGCACGCCAACCTCTACGAGCTGAACCGCGTCTTTGAGAAGCTGATGAACCGTTCCACGGAGATCAAGACGGCGATTGTGCCGTAAGAGGCACCTCCGGTCTCCTGACCGGCTGTATTGGCGGCGCCCACGCCGCCAGCGCGTAGCCGATCACTGACCCGCTGACTCGCCGACCCGCTAAAATATCTCCATGCCCACGGCCGCACAAACCGACGATCTGCTCGCCCGCGGCTGGGCTGCGCTTCCACCTGCCTATCGCATCCCCGAGGTTGCGCCATCGCTTGAAGAAGCCTTGGCCTATTGCCGCCGATTGGCCGAGACCCATTACGAGAACTTCCACGTCGCAACGTGGTTTTTGCCCAGGGCGCTGCGTCCCCACTTTCACGCCATCTACGCCTACTGCCGCATCTCCGACGATCTCGGCGACGAAGTTCCCGACCGCTCCGCGGCGCTGGCGCTTCTCGATCTTTGGGGCCGCGAACTGGACGCCTGCTACGAAGGCCGCGCACGTCATCCCGTTTTTGTCGCGCTGGCTGAGACGATTCGCATCTGCGGAATTCCAAAGGAGCCTTTCGCCGACCTGCTCGTTGCCTTTCGCCAGGACCAGACCGTGACCCGCTATGAGACCATGGACGACGTCTTCGGCTACTGCCGCAACTCCGCTAATCCCGTCGGACGGCTGGTTCTCTACGCCTGTGGCGAAGCTGGACCCAATGTGCGCGAGGAGAATTTCAGGCTCTCTGACCTCACTTGCACCGCGCTGCAGTTGGCAAACTTCTGGCAGGATGTGCGCGAGGACTTTGCCAAAGGCCGCGTGTACCTGCCGCAGGCCGATATGCGCCGCTTCGGCGTGAGCGATGAAACCATCAAGCAGGGAACCGCCTCGCCCGAGTTCCGCGCGCTGATGCACTACGAGGTTCGCTTCGCGCGCTTGCTCTTCGAGCAGGGCCTGCCGCTCATTGGCCGCGTCAACCGCGATCTGGCCGTCGATCTCGATCTCTTCAGCCGCGGCGGCCTCGAGATTCTGCGTGCCATTGAGCGCCGGGATTACGATGTGCTCAGCGCCCGGCCGGCTATTTCAAAACGCACCAAGCTCTCGCTCGCGCTGCGCGCGCTCGGCGGTAAAGCGCTGCCATTTTTGCGCCTGGGAGCGACTACCACCGGGAAAGCAGCTTGACGGTTGCTTCGAGAAGCATGACACTCGACCGCGCTTACGCCCAATGCCGGGTCATCGCCAAACAGGAAGCGAAGAACTTCTACTACGCCTTTGTCGCGCTGCCCGCGGCCCGCGGCAACGCCATCTGCGCCTTCTACGCCTTCATGCGCAAGGCTGACGACCTCTCCGACGACGAATCGGTGCCCATCGACGAACGCAGGCGCAACATCGACGGATGGCTGTCCGCATGGCGCCAGGCCGCAAACGGCGCGGCTACAGACGATCCCGCTTTTATTGCAGTACGCGACGCCGTTGCGCGATTCAACATTCCGCTCTCGCTTCTCGATGAGCTGGTCGCCGGCGTCACCATGGATCTGGAAGCGCCCGAAGGGACTGCTCATTCGACCACCGAAGCTGGGTGCCCCACCCTTTCGGCGCCATTCGCCGAAAGGGTGGGAGGCCACGACGCCAAACCTTACACGTACCCCACCTTCGCCCATCTCTACCGGTATTGCTATCTCGTCGCCTCGGTGGTTGGACTCGTGTGCATTCGCATCTTCGGATACACCGACGAGCGCGCCGAGAGGTTCGCCGAGGAAACCGGCATCGCCTTCCAGCTCACCAACATCCTGCGCGACGTGATTGAGGATGCCTCGCGGAATCGCGTCTACCTGCCTCTCGACGAGCTGGCCGCGCACCGCGTTTCGCTGGAATCATTGCTGCGTCGCGCGCCGGGCACACCGCCAACGGCCAATGAACGCGCATTGCTCAAGTCCATCGCTGATCGCGCCGAGGAATATTACAAGTCCGCTGACAAACTGCTGCCGTTGATCGCGCCCCAGAGCCGCCCTGCGCTGCGTGTGCTGGTTTCCATCTATCACGAATTGCTCAAGCGAATCGTCCAGGCCGATTACGATGTATTCACGCGCCGCGCCAGCGTACCGACCGCGCAAAAGCTGGCGATTATGTTCGCCGGGCTCGCGAGGATGGTTTGGGTAAGAGCTCTCGGATAACGAAAAGCGCTCTTTTGAGGATAGGTTGAACTGAAAGAAAAAAGTATGGCCGAAAAGGCTCAAATCAAGAGACGTGTGGCGGAAGAACTACTTCGCGAGCTTTCGTCATTTGGTGTTCAGAAAAAGGGTGACGTGTTCCGATTACCCTTTGGCGATGGTTTTTCGGGATTCGTGGGCCTCAATTTCATCATGTACGAAGCAGGTAGATCCATCGGTCTGAATCCAATCGTGGGACTAATCTCGGAGCCTGTTGAGAAATTGCTCATCGAACTTGCGCAAGAGGAATTTAAGGCCCCATGTCCCAGCCTTACTTCTTCGATCGGATACTTGATGCCCGCGCGTCGTTATATCCAATGGAACTTTGACATCGACGCGGATCTCGAAACACACCTGAAGCAGGTTCGAGAATTGGCGGCCAAGATACAACATTTCGGATTCCCCATGATGGAAGAGAATCGTTCGCTGAGCGCGATCATCTCTGCACTAGAAAGGCATGAGCACTCGTCTATTCAACACGCGGTCTACCATCTTCCGATAGCGTACATGCTGTCTAAACGATTGGAGGCGGCGGAGTCTTACTTATCTCGCCAACTCGAAGAAATGCGGGAGCGGACTGATACTGCCGCCCACTCGTATAGGCTGTTTGCAGCACGATGCCTTGAATCGCCCGGCTTTGTACGCTGAATGGATAGATCAACAAAATCCGTCACCGTCATCGGCGGCGGCGTCGCCGGCATGAGCGCTGCCTGCGCGCTTGCTGAGGCGGGCCTGTGCGTTCATCTCATCGAGCGACGCGGCTATCTGGGCGGCCGCGCGAGCTCGTATCTGCATCCGGGTGTCAACGAAGTCATCGACAACTGCCAGCACGTGCTCTTCGGTTGCTGCACCAATCTCATCGCCTTCTACAAGCGCATCGGCGTCCTCGATCAGATTCATTGGACCAGCGACATGACGATGATTGAGCCCGGCGGCCGGTGCTCCGCACTTGGACCCTTTGGACTGGGACCTTTCGCGTTGCCGGCTCCGCTCCACGGGATTCCAAAACTGCTCACCGCTCACGCTTTTACCTTCGCAGACAAACTCTCGCTGGCCCGCGCGTTTTCAGCCATCCTCAGAATTGATCCAAAGACCCACGAGACGGAGTCCCTCAGCACCTGGCTGGTGCGTCAAAGGCAAACCTCAGGCGCGGTCGAACGGTTCTGGCGTCTGGTCATTGCCAGCGCGCTCAACGCCGACCTCGACGCCATCGGTGTTCCCTACGCCGCCAAAGTCATCCGTGAGCTGTTCATGAACTCGGCCGAGGCGGGCCGCATGGGCATGAGCACCGAGCCGCTGAGTCGGCTTTATGCAGGCGCGGAAGCATTCCTGAAGAGCAAGGGAACGGAGCTGCATCTGAACTCCAATGTCGAGTCGGCAACATGGGACGAAGAGACCTCAATGTGGACCGTGGCCACGCGAAATGGCCCGCTGCTCACGGATTATCTGGTGCTGGCGCTGCCGTTCGAGGCAACCGCGAAGCTGATTTTGCGGTTACCTCCGGTGGAGGGCGCCGACGCTTTTGCCGCGCAAATCGCGCATCACGAGCACTGGCCAATTTCAAGCGTGCATCTGTGGTTCGATCGCAAGATCACCGATCTGCCCCACGCGGTTCTGCTCGATCGCGAGATCCACTGGATGTACAACAAGGGCCGGTTGCAGCCCTGGCGCAACGTGAAGGGCAGCTATCTCGAGCTGGTGCAGAGCGCCTCGCGGGAGTTTGCCGCGCGCCCGCGCGAGCAGGCGATTGAGCAGGCTGTCTCTGAACTGGCCGAGTTCTTTCCAGTTGTCAGGGCGGCGAAGCTCGAGAAGGCCGCACTGGTGAAGGAAGTCCGCGCAACTTTCGGCGTTCCTCCGGGCGTTGACGCATATCGGCCGGCTGCAGCCGGGTCGCCCTGGCCGAATCTATTTCTGGCCGGGGACTGGACTGCGACCAGTTGGCCCTCTACCATGGAGAGTGCGGCGCGCAGCGGCCATCTTGCCGCTGAAGCCATCTGTGCAGCGATCAACTCTCCGCAGAAATTCCTTGCGTCCGACCTGAAGCCGCGCGGCCTGATGCGGTTCGTTTAGCCAAGTTCCCAGCCGGAGAGATGGGGAATTTCAGTCCTCCCATGCCGCGCCAGCCCAGAAGGGCTGTGATCTGAATCACTTCAGGGAATGAACTGCCAATATATCGTGATACGCACATTCGTTTAAGCTGCATGGTTTCAGGGCCCCGGGGAGTTCCCCAATCTTCTCTTCCTCAAGGAGGCTGCGTTGCCCAATTCTGAATCCTCAGGAGATCCCCGGGTCTGTCCGCCAGGATTGACCATGGGGCCGGAAGGCGTTTCTTCGCTCCAGAGCCAGCTCTGTGACAATCTGTTCGACGGCGTTTATTTTGTGGATCGAGAACGCAAGATTTCCTATTGGAATCGCGGTGCCGAGGAGTTGACGGGATACAAAAGCCAGGAGGTCGTTGGTTCGCGCTGTTACGACAATCTGCTTTCGCACGTCAATGAAACAGGCTGCGTACTATGCCAGGGCGGCTGCCCGCTGGCTGCCACAATCGAGGATGGCAAACGGCGCGACGCCGAAGTGTACCTGCGCCACAAATCGGGCCACCGGGTACCGGTATCGGTTCGTGTGGCGCCGATCAGGGACAATGAAGGCACAATCATCGGCGCGGTTGAAGTCTTCAGCGATATCACCTCAAAGAAGACGATAGAAAGACGGGCTCTGGATCTGGAGACCGAAGCGTACCTGGATCCTCTCACGGGACTGTCCAATCGCCGGCATATCACGATGGCGGTCACGCACGTGATGCAGGAAGTGGACGAATTCGGAACCAGGGCCGGGTTGCTGGTGATCGATGTCGATCACTTCAAGGAAGTGAACGATCAATTCGGCCACAGCGCCGGGGATGAGGTGCTGAAGACCGTCGCAGAAACCATGACGCACGCGCTTCGCCCGCAGGACCTGCTGGGCCGCTGGGGCGGCGACGAGTTTCTGGTTCTGGCCAGGGGAGTGGACATAGAGACTCTGAGGAAGCTGGCAGAGCGCTGCAGGAAATTGATCGAGGCTTCCGCAGTTCTGATAGGCGGGGACAGGGTCGGAACCACAGTTTCAATCGGGGGAGCACTTCTGGAGCGCGGGAAGCCGGCGCAATGGACCTTCGACCGTGCCGATGGGTTCCTCTACGCATCCAAGGCAAGCGGCCGCAACCAGTGCATTGTCGGCGATTCGGCGGGGTAGATAACGATCTGGGTTCGAGCCCCGCAGGGCAAGGGCTGATTATCCAGCGACTTCAAGCGCATTTCATGCGAGGCGCGTTCACTCCGTCCGAATAGCCTTGACATTCAAAGCGGTAAGCAGTAACTTACCGTTAGTGGAAACTTACCAAGTACGGCAACTCGACGCCATTGGCGATGCCACCCGTCGCATACTGCTTGAGCGCCTGCGCCGCGGGCCGTTGCCTGTGGGTGAGTTGGCTCACGGGCTGCCGGTCAGCAGGCCGGCCGTTTCACAGCATCTTCGCGTCCTCAAGCAGGCGCATTTGGTTCAAAGCCAGACTGCGGGAACTCGCAATTATTACCGCCTCGATCCGCGCGGGTTTGCAGCGCTGCGGTCGTACTTCGACAGGTTCTGGGGCGAGGCCCTCGAGGCATTCAAGGCAAAGGTGGAGGAGGAGTAATCCGATGGAGCAAGCAGAAACCGTGAACGGGCAAAGAGCAACCAGCGCCGCACAAGTTGAGATGCGAATGCAGCCGGTGCGCAGGAGCATTCGCGTGAAAGCCACGCCGGAGCGCGCCTTTCGCGTCTTCGCCGAGGAGATGGACTCGTGGTGGCCCAAAACCCACCATATTGGCGCCTCTCCCATGAAGGGAATTGTGGTGGAAGGACGCCCGGGCGGGGCCATCTATACCGTACAGGAAGACGGCACAAACTGCCCGTGGGCCTCGGTGCTGGCCTGGGAACCTCCTCATCGATTCACGTTTGCCTGGCACGTAAAGCCGGACTGGAAGTACGAGGCCGACCCAGGCCGTTGCAGCGAGGTGGAGATTCTCTTCACTCCGGCCGACGACGGCACAACGCTGGTTGAGCTCGAGCATCGGCATTTCGAGCGTCACGGAGAAGGCTGGGAGACGATGCGCGACGCGGTGGGGTCAGAGGGCGGCTGGAATGGCATGCTGGCGCTCTTCGCATCCAGGGCAGGAGAGAGCGAGCGATAGCGGCGATTTATTGGTGAGTTGAGATTCGTCGTATCCCACCCTAAGCGCAAAAACGCGCTCAGGATGGGGCACCCAGCGGCGTTTCAATGCATCGGGGCTCAGTGCGCCAGCAGATACACTCCAACGCAGACAAACACGGCGGCCGTCCAGCGTCTGCGGTCGACGTTTTCTTTCAGGAAGATCTTTGCCGCAATCGCGTTGGTCACCAGCGTGAGCGATGCCGAGGCCGGCGCAACCAGGCTCAGGTTGAGGTGATTGAGCGCGAAGAGCAGTGCGAAGAACGCGACGGCCAGAAAAAACACTCCGGCGAAGAACAACGGGCAGGTGAGCACAGCGCGGATTGCGCCCTTCAATCCCGAGTGCGCGCGAATGTCATCGAGATCGCCAAGCGACTTCATGGCGGCGGCTGTCAGCACTTCTCCTGCGGTCGAACTCAGCACCACGGCGGCAATCATCGCCGTAGCAGTCCACGCGCCGGGGTGCGCCTGCGGGAAGGGAACTGTCATCGCGCCTCCACCTTCTCCGCCTCGGGCTGCGGCGCAGGCCGTTCGGTGAGCGAAGGCCCCTGTGCTACAAAGCCGACGCCCAGCGTGATGAGCACGATCCCGGCCCAGCGCTCGAGCGAAATGGATTCATGCAGCCAGAACCGTGAGAGCAGAGCCACAATTACGTTACCGAATGCAGTTGCCGGCAGAACGAATGTGAGATCGGCCCACGAGAGCGCGGTCAGGTAGCTGGCGAAAAATCCAATCAGCAGTGCGATTCCCGATGCGATCCACGGCGTAAACACGGCTGCGACCAGCGCGCCGGGGTGCGAGAGCGAGATCGCGGGCATCTGCGTCATGCCGCGCGAAAGGCAGGTGTCGCCCAGCGGCGCGCAAACGGCCACCAGCCCCAGGAGCAGGTACTGCCGTAGCGTGAGTGAGTGTTGAGCCATTCTTACGTAACAGGTCCGCTGTTCTTCGAGGCAAGAAAACGAGGGCGGACTCGTGGATGAGCGCCGCCCTCGGTGTCGATGACTAATTGAGCCTCTTACGCGCCCGCGCCCTGCGTCGCCGGCGGCCCGGCCTGCTGTTTGCGCGATTCCTTCACCTGCCGGTTGCGCTGTGCGCGCAACTTGAGGAAGGCCCTGGCTTCGGTATAGAGGCGCGGCACGTCGCGGTTCACGATCGCCTTCCACACCACGCGGAAGGCCGCCTTGGGCCGGAAGTAGTATTCGTCGTAGAAGCGGTGCACCATCTCCATCACGTAGTCGACCGGCAGGCCGGGATATTCGATGTGCGCCATCTGGTGCCCGCCGCCGTCTTCCATGCGCTCGTTGGTGATGAATCCGTTCACCTTTGCGTACTCGTAGAACTCCGTGCCGGGGTACGCGTGGGCAATTGACACCTGGATCGTTTCAACGTCGAGGCTCTTGGCGAAGTCGATCGTGTTGCGGATCGACTCCTTCGTCTCGCCAGGCAGGCCGAGAATGAAGTCGCCGTGAACCACCAGGCCCAGGTCGTGGCAATCTTTTGCAAAGGCCCGCGCACGCTCAACTGTCGCGCCCTTCTTGATGTTCTTGAGGATCTGCGGATCGCCGGACTCGAAGCCCACAATCAGCAGCCGGCAACCGGCTTCTTTCATCGCCTTCAGCGTCTCGCGGTCGGTGGTCACGCGCGAGGTACAGCTCCAGGTGAGGCCGAGCGGCTTGAGCTTCTCGCACAGCTCAATGGTGCGGCCCTTCTGGATGTTGAAGGTGTCATCGTCAAAGAAGAACTCCTTCACTTCGGGGAAGTTCTCCTTGGCCCATTTGAGCTCTGCCGCAACGTCGTCAGTGGAGCGCTTGCGCCATGCATGCCCGCTCAACGTCTGTGGCCACAGGCAGAAGGTGCACTGCGCAGGGCATCCGCGCGTGGAGTAGAGGGCGATGTAGGGGTGAAGCAGGAAGGGGACGTTGTAGCGCGTCACATCCATGTCGCGCTTGTAGATCTTCGTGGCCCAGGGCATCGCGTCGAGGTCTTCAACCTGGGGGCGGTCGGGATTGTGAATCACCTTTCCGTCCTGCTTGTAGCTGATGCCCAGAATCTCGTTCAGCGGCTTGCCGTTCGCATATTCCACGACTGAGAAATCGAACTCGCGGCGGCAGATGAAATCGAGCACCGGGCACTCATGCAACGCGCGCTCGGGATCGGTTGTCACCGGCGGTCCGACAAATGCAATCCTGATCGAGGGATTGGCCGCCTTGATCGCTTCGGCCAGCCGCTGGTCGCCTTCCCAGCCTACGGTCGAGGTAAACAGCACCAGGAATTCGTAGCCTTTGCAAATCTCGATGGTCTCCTGCGCCGATACGTGGTGCGGAGGCGCGTCGAGCAGCCGCGAGCCCTCCAGCAAGCCGGCGGGATAGGTGAGCCACACCGGGTACCAGTAAGACTCGATCTCGCGTGTGGCCGGCCAGCGTGAGCTTGCGCCGCCGTCGAAATTCTCAAATGACGGCGGGTTCAGGAAGAGAGTTTTCAGTGGCATAGACATCCCTTTAATTCTACCATTGCAGCGGTTTTCAAGATGTGCCCGCGGCCGTAACTACTTGGTACCGAGCTCGTTCAGCCAGTCCTGCATGTGGCCGAGGGCCCGCAACAGGTTGAGCCGCGCCTTGCTCAGGTCAAGACCCGCATCCAGGGCTTCCATGAACTTCTGGCGCTCGTCCACACGCGCCTGCTGCTCGGCCCCGGGGCTTAATTGCGGCTGAGCGTTCGCGCCGCTGGTTCCATTGCCCAGTTCCAGTTGCGACACAACGGTCTCCAACTGCCCGGCGGCAATCTCCTGTTTCAGCCTGGCGATCTCGGCCAGCGTATCCAGTTCGCGCAGCGAACCTGAAAGCTCCGCAATTTGAACGTCGTTCTGCTGTTGCGCCTGCTCCGCTTCGACTCTCGCGCGCAAAGTCTGAACGGCAGACTCCCGCGCCTTGTCGTGCAATCCAAAATTGAAGATCGGAACTTGAATGGAAAACCCGCTGCTGAAGTTGTCGGCTGGGATGTTCTTTCTATAGTACTGGTCGATGCTGTTCAAAATCGTCGTATTGCGATTGTAGATCGCGCCGAAGGTGACCTCCGGCAGCATGCGTGCGCGGTCATCGTCGCCCCTTTGCGCTTTTTGGCGGGACTTCACCATCGTCTCGGCCGATTCGAGTCCTGGCGTTCTCTTCGCGGGTTCGTCCGCCGTTACCGCCGGAATTTCGGGAATGCTGTCATGGCTGGGAACGATCGATCCAACCGGCAGTCCGGTCAGAGTCGATAGCTCCTTTTCCAGCGTCGCGGCGCGCGTCTCCATGTGCAGCCGGTGCAGCTTCACCTCCGCCGCAATCAATTGCGCCTGCAGAAGGTTGCTCTTCGGGTCCACGCCGCCATCTGCGCGTTGCTGCTCGATCACGACCATTCGGTTCGCGTAGTTCTCCTGCTGGTGCGTTGCCTCAATTTCCTCTTCGATCGTGTCCAGCTCGATGTAGGCCGTCGAGGCATCCAGCGCCACCTGTTCTTTTGTGTCCTGCAGGCTCAGTTTTGCGGCCTTCATGGCCAGTCGCGCCGCTTGAATGTAGCGAAGTTGCGAAAAACTGAAGACCATCGACTGCACGTTCGCATCCCAGATCGACGGCAGGCTGCCCGTGAAACCGACCTCAGGGAAAGCCGGCAGTCCCGAGCCGAATGAGAGTGTCGGAATGAAGACATCGCGGCTTTGCGCCAGGACCGACTCTGCTTTCATAAGATCGGTCTGCGCCAGCTTCACACTTGAGCTGTTGCTCTGCGCCAGTTCAACCACCGTGCGCAACGACACCTGGGCACGCGCCGCAACCGCCGCGCTGGCGAGCGCAATCAGCGCTGCACCCCGCGCCAGCCGCGCGAGCGTCGTTCGAGCTTTCGCTGTGCGTGCCGTTCTCATCAGTGCTTTGCATCCTTCGGCCGGTAGTCGTGCGCCAGCGCCTGGGCCGCGGCTTCGTCGCGCTGCGCCTCTGCGCCTTTGCCGAGCTGCCGTTCCAATGCCGCCAGCCGGTAGTACGCCACAAATGCGGGAGCCTCGTCTGTCTTCGAACTGCCGGCCAGATAGTCCTCCAACATCTTCGCCGCCAACTCGGGATCGCGCCGGGCTTCAATCAGCACGCCGGCTCCGTCGTAGAGCGCGACCGCCGCGGTTCGATCCTTAGCAGCAGCGCTCCCGGCGCTGCGAATGGCAGCTTCCATCTGGTCCCAGTTTTGGCGATGCCGGTAAAAGCTCGCCAATTCCGTCAATTGCAGCGCAGGGTGAGCGCTGGCCGCAACCGCTGCCTTCAACTCACCCTCCGCCGTAGCGTAATCCTTGCGGCTCGACGCAATGTCGGCGCGCAACTGATGCGCGCGCGCCTGATCCACTTTCTCCAGTTGCGCAGCGACCGCTTCGGCCTTGTCCAATCCGCCGCCCACCATCCCGGGTGCATCCACGTCGAAAGACCCAAGGTCAGAAAGCGCATCGGCATTCCGCGGATCGAGCCGCACCGCTGTCTCAAACTGCTCGCGCACCTGTTTACCCAGCGAAAACGCGCTCAGAAACGATGCGCTGCTCGCCCGTCCGCCCAACGCCCGGCCATACCAGAGGTGGTAGTTCGAGTTCTGCGCGTCGAGCTCGACCGCGCGTCCGCACGCGCCGCTTGCGGCGTTCCATTGCTCCAGCGCGTACCGTACCCGGCACTCAAGAAACTTTGCCTGCGCAATATTCGATCCGCCCTGCGGCAGCGACGCAATCATAGAAAGCGCCTTGTCGGCTTCGCCGGCCTGCAGATCTGCATTGATCTCGGCCAGGGTCTGCCTGGCAACCTGCGCTGAGGCCGCAACCGACAAAGCCGCGCCCAGCATTATCGCCACCCCCCGCGAGCTTGGCCAGAAAAAACGCATCACCGCACGACCTTGATCGGAACATCCTCTTGCAACGGCTGTCCGTTGATCGTGCCGGTCGCTACCCAGTCTCCTTCCTTCAGGCCGGAGAGGATCGCCTGCCGGGACACGTTAAAGGTCCCTGTCTTTACATGAGTCCGCACCAGCGAGTTATTAACCACCTTGTATACATAGGGATTTCCATTTTCAAAGTGCAGCGCCTCGCGAGGGATGCTTAGCTCGTCGGGCAGGGTTGAGGTTGTCACCTTCACCGTCACGTTGGTTTCAGGCAGCAGGCCGCCGCTCGAATCGTCGATATGCACCAGAACCTCGCCCACTGTCCGGTTCAGGTAAGTGACGACGGTTGCCGGCAGGCGCTCGATGTGCCCATGCCACTCCACGCCGGGCTTCGCGTCCCACATGATCACGATCGGTTGTCCCACCGCCAGCCGCCCAAGGTCTGGTTCATCAAAGTAGGCCGTCACCCGCTCGTGCGAGAGATCGGCCATCTGCAGAAGCATTTTGCCGGCCTCGGCAAACTCGGTCGGCGCGGCATCCAGGCCATAAACCGTCCCGGCCACCGGCGCGTAGAAACGCGTTTGCGCCTCCACCTGCCGGGCTGCGTCCAGGTTGGCTTGCGCATCTTTCACCGCAGCCTCGGCCCGGGCAATCTCATCGGGAGAAAACCGGTCATGAGCACTGCGCTCGGCCGCATCAAGGTTCGCCTGCGCGCTGGCCAGACGCTCCCTGGCGGCCGTTACTTCCGCGGTTGAGGCTGCCCCTCTCTCCGCCAGACCTGTCAGCGCGCTCAGATCGTGCTGCGCCTGGTCCCGCGCCAGCCTGTCCTGGGCAATCTCGGCCTCCGCTGCCTGTCTCTCAGCCTGGGTCCCGTTGTGCGTGGCTGCAAATTCGGCGGCCTGGGCTGTCTTCAGCCCGCTCTCAGCCGCCGCCACTCGCGCGCGCGGTTCCACATCGTCAAGCATTATCAATAGCTTGCCCGCAGGAACGTGGTCGCCCGCCTGCACATAGACGGCCTTGACCGTGGTCGCAAGCGGACTCGAAAACTCGTAATTCGTCTCGGGTTCGACTTTACCGTTGGTACTTTCGGTGCCAATCAGGGGCTGTCGTACCGCCTGCGCCTCCTGGATCAGCAGTTTCTCGCGCAACATACTCCGGGCCACAAAAAACACGGCCACCACTACCACCACTGCGCCTATCCAGAGCCAACGCCTGCTTGATTGCGATCTTGCTTCTGCCATTCTCTTAACCAGAGCCAGTATATAAGACTCATAATGAAGCCCTTGAGAATCAGAAAATTCCTTGCGCAGGGTTGCGGCAGGGCAAAAGTAATATATTTCTATGACTAACCCGCCCCGCTACACTGACGAGCACGCCAAAGCCGGCCTCGACTTCGCCTTTCCCGCCATCGAGACCTGGCAAAACCAGTTCTCAGGCTACGAAATCCGGATCGACGACCCGGAACTGACCTCGGTCTGCCCCAAAACGGGACTGCCCGACTTCGGGGTTCTCACCATCCGCTACATGCCCCGCGAGCGGTGCCTTGAGCTCAAATCGCTGAAAGAGTATCTGTTTTCCTACCGTAACCTCGGCATCTTTCAGGAAAACATCGTGAACCAGGTGCTCGAGGACATTGTGAAGGCATGCGATCCTGTGTGGGCGGTGGTGAAGGGCGAGTTCCGGCCCCGGGGCGGCATTGGGACGACGATCGAGGCGAGGTGGCCGAGGCCCGCGGCGTAGTTTTTCACGCTGACTTGGTTGTTACGAGGGGTCGCGCGCCGGTCGATTGTGGCGCAGGTTCAGGGAACTGTTAACCATAAGGGTACTTCTTGGTTGGCAACAGGCTTCTCGGGGTTCGGTGCTCCTGCGCCCTGCGGTTTGCCTCGAATCGCAGGGCATGTACCATGCCGCTGGCTAATGTCTTTCCCGCCCAGCTTTACTGATCCCCAATCACAGCAAACGGCCCCATCATCTCCGTGCCATTCCCGTCCGCAATCGCCGCCTGTCCCAGCCCCGGCAATCCAATCTCCCACTCCGGTCCCGCCAACTCCGGCATCGGCCGGGCCTGGAACAGCTTCTTGCACTGCCGCGCCGTCCACCTGGCCCACGCCTTCGATTTCTTGCGCCGCGCGCTGTCGGTGGAGATGCCGGTGGTTGCATACATCTGCCGGTAAAGCTTCGACAGAAAAATAAAGGCGATTCGAGAGGTGATAGTCGGGCAACAAGCCGACCGCTTCCAGATAGAGCCCCACGTATAGAACCTGTCCCACACCTGTTGCGTCCGCTTCCGGATCTCCTCCGAACTCATCGTGGGATGCGGCGTATACATTTTGGGGCGGTTCTCCGCCGGAATCATCCAGTAGCGCGTAATCGGCACATCGCCCACAAAAGTCGGATGCGCAGATTGCTCCTTTTCCCACTTGCCAAAGTCCACCGTGCCCGGAAACGGGGTCATCATCACAAATTGCGCGAAGGTGATGCCCGCCTTCATTGCCATCGCAGCCGTCGCATCAAAGGTGGCCGGCCGGTCCGTAGGCAGTCCGAAGATAAACGAACCCAAAACATGCACGCCATGCTGCTTGAATTTCTGTAACTGTACGGCGAGTGCCTCTCCTGAGTAATTCCAGTCTTTGTAAACCGCCTTCAGCCCCTCCGGAGTTACCGCTTCAACGCCTACCAGCGCGCCCTTTATGTTGGCCCGCCGCATCGCGTCCAGATAATCGCCGTCCTCTCCCGCCTCCATGGTCATCTGCGTAAAGAACACCATGTCCCTGGGAAGCTTGGCCAACTCCTCCATGAGCAGCAGCCGCTCATTGCGAATAGTCGTCAGTTCTTCCAACCGAGCCTTGTTCCCTTGCTCCCGCGCCAGCCGCAGATCGGTAAATGTCACGGGATAGAAGTTATCGTCAGCCAATGCCACGAATCTGAATCCGAGTCGCCGCAGTTCCACGATCTCATCGACCACGCTTTGAAACTTCCTTTGCCGCGGTTTTTGTCCATCCGTCCGCCACACGCTGCAAAACGAGCAGTGCTTGGGGCATCCGCGAATGGTCTGCACCGAGGCCCACATATACTTCGCCGGATTCATCAAGTCCCAGCGCGCCGCCAGAAACTGGCTGCCTTCAATCCGCCCCCCCTCGTACACCCGCTCCGGCGCTCCGTTCAGGCAATCCATCACCACCTTGCCCCAGGCGATGTCGCCGTCGCCCTTCACCACGGCGTGCGCTTCGCCGCGCTCCAGCGCCTCCTCGGGAAACAGCGTGGCATGGATGCCGCCATACACGACCCACGCGCCCCGCGCCCGCGCCATCTTCCCCACCGTGTACCCGCGCAGCGCGTTGCCCGTGTGTACGCTGATGCCGACAATATCACCCGCCTGAATCGTCTCTGCCGCGACCGGCTCCAGCGACTCATCCACCAGAATGGGATCCCCCGCTTCCCGCGGTGTGGCCGCGGCCAGCACAAAAAGCCAGCGCGGCGTAATGACCGCGGTGCCAAATGAATTGTCGCTTGGATTGACCAGATGAACTCTCATCGGATCCAACCTTTCCTCGTGCGAATACGGTGGTCTCAGAGAGTATCTTTGCGTTCAAGAAAGCCGGCCGAGGGAACTCTCCTCAATCAATCCCCCGTGGCCTGTCCTCACGCCGGGCAGATTCCCATGGACAGTCTGGGCGATTTTACAGAGCTCTATCCGACGAAGATGGTCAATTTGGAACAGTTTTTCTAATTCCGCGTCCTCATTTCTATGAATAATCGAATAAACCAGCGAGGCGCCGGCTGCCCAAGGCCCGCTGTGATATTCGTGGTATCTTGCCGGACTCCAGCGAGAGCCACTCTTTGCCGCCGACCCATTCGCCAAGCCGCATCCGCCTCAGCCCCGTTCTGGGCACCGTGTCGCTGCTCATCGCCCTCAACCTGCTCAACTACATTGACCGCTATATTTTGTCGGGTGAAGTCCAGCCCATCCAGCACGAGTTCGGGGCCACCGATCAGCAGATGGGCGCGCTCGGCACAGCTTTTTTCTTTGTCTACATGCTGGCCGCGCCGGCTACCGGCTGGCTCGGCGACCGCTTCCGCCGCAAGCCGCTCATTGTCGCCGGGGCCACGCTCTGGAGCCTGGCTACGCTGGCTGCGTTCTGGATCCACAGCTATCCCACATTCTTTGCCCGCCAGGCGCTGGTTGGCATAGGCGAGGCCACCTTCGGGATCTTCGGCCCTGCCGTGCTGAGCGATCTTTATCCCGAACGCGAGCGCAATCGCATCCTTTCGATCTTCTATGTAGCCATTCCCGTCGGCGCGGCGCTTGGGTATCTGGCCGGCGGCCAGATCGGATCGCATTGGGGATGGCGCGCGCCATTCCTGGTCTGCGCGCTGCCCGGATTTGTAGCCGCGGCCCTTTACGGACTCATGGGCCGCGAGCCCGAGCGTGGGAGCACTGACCACATTGCGCCCGACCTTAAACGGACCACGGTCCTCGGCATTCTCACAAATCCCGCTTTCCTGACAGCAACTTTCGGCCTGGCCATGCTCACCTTCGCCATGGGCGGAATCTCATTTTGGATGCCGGAATTTCTGCGCCGCTCGTCCGGCCTGTCAATGGGCAACGCCAGTCTGGCCGTCGGCGGCATCACCGTCTTCGACGGCATTGCCGGAACGCTGATCGGCGGAGCAATCGCCCAGCGCTGGCTGCGCACCGATCACCGCGCCCTTTATCTGCTCTCGGCCTGGAGCCTGGTTCTCACGCTGCCCTTCGGTATCCTGCTCTTCTTCGGGCCGCACGCGTGGGCGATACCCGCGCTCTTTTGCGCCGAATTCTTCCTCTTCCTGAACACCGGCCCGCTCAACACCGCGCTCTGCAACTCGGTAAATGGCGCCATTCGCGCCACTGCCATCTCAATCAACCTCCTCTGCATTCACCTGTTTGGCGACACATTTTCGCCGCAAATTATCGGAGCCATCAGTGACCGGACAAAACTCAGCATCGGGTTGGGCGCGACGCTGATCTCGCTGGTGGTTTCAATCGTGATTCTGTTTGCAGGAGCGCGATTTGCGCCGCGACTGGATGCGGCCTAGCTCCGCTAACGCCGCTACTTCACTTTTTCCTGGTCGCGGCTGTTCATAAACGCCCGGCGGCCGCCTTGTGAGCTCAGGTTGGGGTCTCTGACTGCTGGCCGGTCCTGTTCGGCGCTGAAACCGTGCGCCAACCTTGGGTTGGGCTTGAACTTCGGCGGACCACCGTTGAACTGACGCGCGTGGTTCAACACCATGCCGGCGCGCCCGTGCATGGGCCGCACAATGCCGCGAACCTGCACGTCCATGTCGCGATACTTGCGGAGCTCGCCGACGTCTTCGCGGTCTTCCCATAGGCTGACGACGGTGAAGCGGCATTTGTCGTCGGAGATTTGGGGCGAGCACACGTCGAGGAACCGCGTGCCGTCAGGCAGTTCAACCACGTCGTAAATATGGGCCGAGACGCACACGTCTTTGTTGACCATGGTTGCGGCCTGGTCGGCGGTAACACAGGGGGTGGGTTTGCCAGCAAAGGCTATTGCCGGTGCGGCAAGCAGGAAGACCGACAATAAAAGCTTGCGTGTGTTTGAAGCCAACACCATGCGGGCATTTGATTCGATGCGGACGGTTTTATCAGTGCGGCCAATCACTGGGGCCGCGGCGAGCAGGATTGCGATTCATGGACAGTTCGAGAGGTCATAGTGAATAAACACAGAGGTTGTAACCTCGACGGGTTTTCCATCGACCTCGTACGGTTTGTATTTGTACTGTCGAACCGCTTTGAGTGCAGAGGGCTCGAACACCTTTGGGCCAGATATGATTTTGGGCTGTAGCACTTCGCCGTGCGTGCCGATTCCAATATGGATCACGACTGTTCCGGGGGAGCCGGAAGCCAGGAGGCAGGTCACGACGGGGGCGACTTTGCGAATGAGCAGCTTTTCCGCGATCTGGGGCGAAAGTTGGATTTCTTCATGACTCGACCGGCCCGCGCTAGAGTTGCTGGCCACCTGTGGGATTAAGGGCGGCAGCGCAACAAGGAAAGACAATAGGAAGGTTGCGACCAGATCTCTCATCGCACGCCATTTTACGCCCGTTCCCGTAACCGAAAGGCGGGGATCGACTTCTGCTTTTTGCTGTCCTGACGGTGGATATACATGCTAAGATGTATATCTATGGAGGCCCCGAATGCGCGTTGCGAAATGGGGAAATAGCCTCGCGATACGATTACCCGCCGATCTGGTTGCCAAGCTCGAAATCAAGGAAGGTGACGACATTGAGATTGTTGCCAAAGATGCCAAGCTTGAAGTCTCGCCCGACGAGCGGCGCAAAAAGGCATTGGAGCAGATGCGCAGGCTGGCCGTGCCCTTGCCCCCGGGCTATAAATTCGATCGGGAAGAAGCCAACGCAAGAGGCCCATATGAGCCCGTGGCTTCGCGGAAACGTGGAGCGGCGGCCGACTGATGAGTGAGCCGCCGTTCTTCGATTCGAATGTCGTGATTTACGCGTTTACCCATGCAGGGGAAAAGACGGACAAGGCGAGAGAACTGCTAAGCCTCGGAGGTATTGTCAGCGTCCAGGTCTTGAATGAGACAGCGAACACGTTGCATCGTAAATTCGCAACTGGATGGCCGCGCATTGCGGAGATCATTGAAAGCGTCTTGGAGGGCTGTCCGAATCCATTGGCGCTGAGCCTTGAAACGCATCGCGCAAGTTTGCGCATTTCTCAGCGTTATGGGTTTTCATTGTACGATTCGCTCATCGTTGCCTCGGCCCTTGATGCTGGCTGCACGACGCTCTATACAGAAGACATGCAGCATGGTCAGATTATTGACGGGCTCCGTATCGAGAATCCTTTCCACTCAATGTCAACGCCCTGACCGCTGACAGCTGAGCACTGCTCTTACCGCGTTCCGATCAGCTCCTCGCTCTTTTTGCCGTAGTGGCTCTCGACGTAGTTGTCCAGAATTTGTTTGAACTCGGCCACTATGGTGTCGCCGTGCAGGGTTCTGAGCAGCTTGCCGTCAACGTACACTGGCGCCTTTGGTTCCTCGAAAGTGCCGGGCAGGCTGATGCCGAGGTTGGCGTGTTTCGATTCGCCGGGGCCGTTGACCACGCAGCCCATGACGGCCAGCTTGAGCTCTTCAACGCCGGGGTACTTCTTGCGCCACTCGGGCATTGAGGTGCGCAGGTAGCTCTGGATCTGCTCGGCCAGCTCCTGGAAGTAGGTGCTGGTCGTGCGCCCGCAGCCGGGGCAGCTCGTGACTTGCGGCATAAAGCTGCGGATGGAGAGCGACTGCAGAATCTGCTGCGCGGCCAGCACCTCTTCAGTGCGGTCGCCGCCCGGTTTGGGCGTAAGGCTCACGCGGATGGTGTCGCCGATTCCGCTGAGCAGGAGCGGCGCAAGTCCGGCGGTCGACGCAATCAACCCCTTGGCGCCCATGCCGGCTTCGGTGAGGCCGAGGTGCAGCGGGTAGTCGCAGCGCGAGGCCAGTGTGGTGTACACATCGATGAGGTCGCGCACGCCGCTCACTTTAGCCGAGAGAATAATCATGTCGTGGCCGAGGCCATAATGCTCGGCGGCGCGCGCTGAACTCAGTGCGCTCTCGACCATCGCTTCCATCATCACGTCGCGCGCGGGCAGCGGGTCGGCCTTTTTGCTGTTCTCGTCCATCATGCGAGTGAGCAGAGATTGATCGAGCGAGCCCCAGTTGACGCCAATGCGCACCGGCTTCTGGTTCTCGACCGCACACTCGATCATGACCTGGAAGTTGTCGTTATCTTTCTTGCCGATTGAAGCGTTGCCGGGATTGATGCGGTACTTGGCCAACGCCCGCGCCGTCGCGGGATACTTTTTGAGCAGGATGTGGCCGTTGTAGTGGAAGTCGCCGATGATGGGCACGCGAATGCCGCGCTTCTCAAGTCCTTCGACAATGTAGGGAACGGCGGCTGCGGCCTCTTCGTTGTTGACCGTGACGCGAACCAGTTCGGAGCCGGCAACGGCGAGGGCTGCAACCTGTTCAATGGTGCTCTCTGCGTCGGCGGTGTCGGTGTTGGTCATCGACTGAACAACAACCGGGACCTCCCAGCCAACGCGCACGTTGCCAATCTTGACCGTCGGGGTTTTTCTGCGCTGAATCTCAGCCATTGGTCTAGTTTACCTGCACACAGGTTTGCGTCATAGTCGCGCCTGAAGATTCAGAAGAGGGTCTTTTGCGCGACCGCCGGCTGCCCCTGCAATTTCTCGCAGAACATGTTGATGGGCATAGGTTTGCCAAACAACCAGCCTTGCGCGTATTGGACGCCGCGCTTTTCAAGGAATATTGCCTGCACCTCAGTTTCAACGCCTTCGGCAACCATATGCAGCTTGAGCGAGCGGGCCATCTCAATGATATGCAGCACTACCTGGCTTGTGGCGCCGTCGGTACCGATGGTCTCCACAAAGGCCTTGTCGATTTTGAGTGTGTCGAGGCTTAATGACTGCAGGCAGGCAAGGCTCGAGTAGCCAGTCCCAAAATCATCGATGGCCACGCTGAAGCCTCTCACGCGCAGGTCTCCGATGAGCTTTGCCGTTTCGGGTCCCTGCAAGAATGCGCGTTCCGTGGCTTCGATCTCGATGTTGTGCGGCTGCGCTCCGCTGGCCGCGAGCAGCTGGTTGAGCAGCTCGTGCATGCGCCCCGAGCGCAGGTCGGCGGCTGACATATTGATGGCGACCTCGAATTCGGGATTAATTTCAAGAAACCGCGGCAAATCGCGCATGACTATGTTGATGACCTGCTCAGTAATCAGGTGGATCAGGCCACGTTCCTCGGCCAGAGGAATAAAGTGGTCGGGACGCACGATCGCAATTTTGCTCTTCCAACGCACCAGGGCCTCGGCGCCGATAATGCGCCGCGACTCCAGCTCCATAATGGGCTGATACTCCACAAAAAAGTCTTTGTTCTTCGCCGCCCGCTTCACCATTGACGGGAACGAGGACCTGATGCCGCTGATATAGTTCACGGCCCAAGCCAGCAATACTCCGCAGAGAAGGCCGATGGGGGTGAAGTACAAGGCCGCACGTCTTACGCGAAGGAAGATGTAGTGCTCAGGGATAGCGATGACCACGGCAAGGTCGAACTGGGCTGATCGGGCAGCGATGACCAGGTACCCGCTATCGAGGAAGGTCTCTTCACTTCCTTTCGGCCGCGGCTCGAGCCACTTTTGAGGGAAATGCTGGCCCGCAGATGCGATCAACGGGTGATTCGGTTTCGAAGGAACAAACACCGCGCGCTCCACGTCAGGACCTTCGGTGGGCGTATCCATTACCAGCGTGGGGTCGATGATTATCGCTACGCCTTCTCTCGAAAGCACGTCGAGCGGATGTGTCTCACCCGGAATCAATTGCAATCCCAGCCACTCGTCAACACCGCGGTCTGTGGTCAGGGAGGGCGAGCCAAGAGGTATGGAATGCTCGAAGTCGAGCGATGTGCAGGTAAGAGTATTGCCCGAAACGCGGCCCACCGCCTGTACGTAGCTCGATCCGAGATCGAGTTCGCGCATGATTTCAGCGTCGCCATGCGAGCACGGCGCGAAACCGTCGGTGTTGAGCTTCCGGATTGCCGCGTCGAACTGGGAGGCGGTTATCTGTGTGCGCCGCAAAACATCGTGCGCGTAGCTCAGTCCCAGCACTTTCTCCGTCGAGACACTTTCATTCCATGCAAGCTGGACGGAAGCCCAAATCGGAATGATCACAGCGGCGGAGCCGATGGCAAATGCAATCGCGACCCTATTGGATTGGGGCACTGAGGACCTCGATCAGGAAGCAGCCCGCAGAGGCTGACTTTGGCCCTTAATAATACACCCCAAACGATAAGCGAGGCGCTGGTCAAGTAGCTTCCTGCCATGTAGCTCGGCAGATAGTTCCGCGATATAAACGCTCACGCCTGCTGCAAGAAGTACAAACGCTCAATACGCCAGCGCCACAGCGTCAGCCCGCATCTCGCTGCCGGCAGCGTATACCCGCTCGCCGCCTTGCATGCGGTGCTCGATGCCCTCGTAGCGGCCGTAAGCGCCGGTTGCTTCGCCGATCTTCCATCCGATCGCCTCAAGCGCCTTGCGCGTTGCTTCCGGAACTCCAGATTCGAGGTTCAGCACGCCATGCGAACCCAGGTTCGGCGCGTCCTCGCCCATCGATTGCGACGATCCCTCGTGGTACCAGCGCGGGCTGTCGGCCGCGGCCTGCACATCGAGGCCGTAGTCCACGCGATTCACGATGATTTGCGTCTGCCCCTGCGGCTGCATGTCGCCGCCCATCACGCCAAAGGCCATCCACGGCTTGCCGTCCTTGGCTGCGAAGCCGGGAATGATGGTCTGGAACGGCCGCTTGCCCGGCGCGTAGATGTTTGGATGCCCGTCGTTGAGCGAGAAGAGCTGGCCGCGATCCTGGAACATGAATCCCAGCCCGTCGGCCACCAGTCCCGACCCCATCCCGCGAAAGTTCGACTGGATCATGGAGACCATCATGCCGTCCTTGTCGGCGGTGGCGAAGTAGGTGGTGTCGCCATGGCCCGGCGCCCGGCCGGGATAGATAGGATCGATGATGCTGTCGAGCTTGATAAGTTGGGCGCGCACCTTCGCGTAGTCCTTTGAGATGAGCCAGTCGATGGGGATCTTTGAGAAGTGCGGGTCGGCATAGTAGCGCGCGCGGTCTTCGTAGGCCAGCCGCTTGGCCTCAACCTGAACCTGCACCGAATTTACCGACTGGAAGCCGTAGCCGCGCAGATCGAACTGTTCGATGATGTTGAGCATTTGCAGTGTGGCGAGACCCTGCGTGTTGGCTGGCATTCCGTAGACGCTCACGCCGCGATAGCTGGTCGCCAGGGGCTCAACCCACTCGGCGTGGTGCTCGCGCAGGTCAGCGGCCGAGAGCCATCCGCCGATGCGCTTGAAGTAGGCGTCGATGGTTTGGGAGATTGGTCCGTCGTAGAAGGCATCTCGCCCGCCCTCGGCGATGATGCGGTAGGTGCGCGCGAGATCGGGGTTGCGGCGCACGTCGTACTCGCTGGGCGCAACGCCGTTTGGCATGTACGTATGTAATGCGTTGGCCGTCTCCTCCACGCCTGAGCCGGGTCGCAGAAACGCCGCCATGTTGCGCTTGATGTAGTAGCCGATGATCTGCGGAGTGGCGTCGCCGGCCTCGCAGTAGTGAATGGCGGGCTCGAACAGCTCGGCCCACTTCAGCTTTCCGTAGCGCTGGTGCAGCGTCCACCAGCCGTCGAGCGCGCCGGGAGTTGAGACTGCAACTGCGCCCAGAGACGGAATGTGCCCGTTCACAGCCCGCGAGCGGACGGTTTCGAGCGTGAGGGATTTGGGCGACCGGCCAGAGCTTGCCATCCCCGCCAGCTTGCCCAGCTTCGGGTCCCATACAAAAGCGAAACAGTCGCCGCCCAGGCCCGAGCTTGTCGGTTCCACGAATCCCAACACGGCGTTGGCCGCGATCGCCGCATCCACGGCCGATCCGCCGCGCTTGAGCATTTCGATGGCGGCCTGCGTCGCCAGCGGATGCGCCGTTCCCGCCGCGCCGCTGAGTCCCAGCGCCGGCGACCGCGTGGCAAAGCTCGCTCCCGACGGCCGGTCGCCGGAGTGAACGTCAGGCCGCGTGAACCGCTCCGCGCTGGCCGGCTGAAACTGGGGCAGTCCCGCGCGGCTGTTGTGAGTTTGCCCGCTCTGGCCCGGTTCAGCAGCGATGCCCTGCGCGCTGACCGCGCCGGAGGCTGCCGCCAGGGGTAGAGTCTTGATGAAAGTACGGCGCTGCAATGCTGCCTCCAAATTGGTGGGGCTCACTTTTAGGGGCTTTCGGGGCCCGGGGGGAAGCCCGTTCGAGACTACGCAATCGAGAATAGGTTACTCTAAAGCGGTCCCCAATCCCGCCGCTTTATGCTGCAAAAGAACGTGAACAACTCGGCAACCATGCCTGGTTCCTCTGCGACGCGCCCCTCGCTGCTCATCCGCAGCCTGAAGAGGGCCTATGCCGATGTGCAGGCGGTCGACGGCATCGATCTCGAGGTCCGTCCGGGCGAGTGTTTCGGCCTGCTGGGTCCCAATGGTGCAGGGAAGACCACGACCATTGAAATCTGCGAAGGGCTCACTGAGCCGGATGAGGGGACCGTCGAGATCCTCGGCCTCAATTGGAAGACCGGCGCAAAAGAACTGCGCCAGCGCATCGGCATCCAGCTCCAGGAGACGCAATTTCCCGAGAAGCTTACGGTGGAGGAGGCCCTGCGCCTCTTTCGCAGCTTTTATCACCGCGGCATCGACATCGAGGAGTCGATCAAGACGGCGCAGCTTGAAGAGAAGCGCCGGTCGCGCATCGGGGGGCTGTCAGGCGGGCAGAAGCAGCGTCTGGCCATGGCGACGGCGCTGGTCGGCGATCCCGAACTGCTCTTTCTCGACGAGCCCACTACCGGCCTCGATCCACAGGCCAGGCGTCATCTGTGGGATCTGGTGGATGCGCTTAAGCGGTCGGGCAGGACGATTATTCTGACAACTCACTACATGGACGAAGCCGAGCGCCTCTGCGACCGCGTAGCCATCATGGATCACGGCAAGGTGATTGCGCTCGGCACGCCCAAAGAGCTCATCGCCACGGTCGGCGGCGAAGAGATTGTGGAGTTCGCCCTGGACTCGGCGCCACACCAGTCTTCAGAGGCCGCACATCATGCCGTCGCTGCAGCGCTCACCGCGATCACCGGGGTCCAATCTCACCGCGTCGACGCGTCGGTGCATCAGCTCTCGGTTGATGAACTGCACATCACGGTGCCGCTCATCTTCGCCTCGCTCGAGCAGCAGGGCCTGCACCTGAACGATTTCCGCACCCACTCGGCAACCCTCGAAGACGTATTTGTTCGCCTGACTGGAAGGAACCTGCGCGATGAGTAGGCTTGAACATAGCAGCCTGTGGCAGTTGACCAAGATTCGTTTCCTGCTGATTTTGCGCGAGCCCGAAGCGATCTTCTGGATCTTCATCTTCCCCATCCTGCTGGCAGTCGGGCTCGGCATCGCCTTCCGCAACCGTCCAGCCGATGTGCTGCCCGTAGGCGCCACAACACCGCAGCTTGTTGCGGCCCTCAGCGCCGATCCGGGGCTGAAAACGACGCCGATCAACGAGGCCGCCGGGCGCCACGCCCTGGCCACGGGCTCCATCGTTCTGCTCGCGATTCAAGAGCCATCAGGCATTGTCTACCGCTACGACGACACCAATCCCGACGCGCGCTCCGCAAGGCTTCTCGTCGACCGTGCTGTCCAGACCGCTGCCGGCCGGCACGATGCCGTTGCTGCGTCGAACGATTTCGTCCACGAGACAGGCTCGCGCTACATCGACTTCGTCGTACCCGGCCTGCTAGGCATGAACCTGATGGGATCGGCGATGTGGGGTCTGGGGTTTTCAATCGTCGAGGGCCGCCAGAAGAAGCTGCTCAAGCGCATGGTGGCCTCGCCCATGCCCAAGTGGCAGTACCTGACCTCATTCCTGCTGTCGCGGCTGGCAATGCTGGCGGTTGAGGTGACGTTTTTTCTTGGCTTCACCAGGGTCGCGTTTGGTGTGCCATTTCGAGGTTCGCTGTGGCAGCTCGGGCTGATCTGTCTGCTTACGTCGATGGATTTCTCGGCTCTCGGACTGCTCGTCGCCTCCCGCGCCCGGACCATGGAAGCCGTCAGCGGGCTCATGAACCTGGTCATGCTCCCCATGTGGATTCTCTCCGGAATCTTCTTCTCGGCCTCGCGCTTCCCGGCCGTGGTTCAACCCTTGGTCCGCGCGCTGCCGCTCACCGCTGGGATCGACGCCATGAGAGGTAACATGCTGCAGGGTATGGAGTTAAGTCACATGCTTCTGCCTGTAGTAACGCTTCTGGCCTGGTTTGTGGTGCCCTTCACGGTGTCCCTGCGCATTTTCCGCTGGCGGTAAATCTGGGTTATTTCCAAGGTTCCCAGAGCCGCAGATGGCCTTCTCCGCGCCGCTCCGTCCGCTAAAATATAAACAGACGGCCGAAGTGTCGGCCCCCTACCGCGTTTCAGGAATGGCTTCAAGCGGATTCAGCGACTCAAGGCAGCAAAAGGGCTGCTCTGGGCCATCGGAATAGTGTAGCCACGCTGCTATTCGTGAACGCGCTCAACCCAGGAGGAAACCTCATATGACTGAGACCGTCAAGAAAACCACCACCCGCAAGCCGAAGACCGAAACCGCCGCCAAGCCCAGCAAGGCTCCGGCCAGATCCAAGGCCAAAACGAACAACCTGACCGTGATGCAGCCCTCTAAAGAACAGATTGCTGCGCTCGCGCACCGCTACTGGGCTGAGCGTGGCTATCAGCACGGGCAGGACGCGGATGATTGGTTCCGCGCCGAACAAGAACTGCGGGCAAAGGCCTCGTAATTCAGGCATTTTCTTTCTTATTCGCCCGAAGGCACTGATTCCAAAACGGTTCGCGTAAAGCTTCTCAAGGTTCGGCTTGTCGATCGACAGGCGGGCGCGGGGCTGCCGGGAGCGTGTGGCTCTGAAGCAGTTCATGAATCCGGCTTGCACGCGGTCGCGTTGCGCAACTGGACGAGCCGACCGCATTTCTGTGCCATTTTTGGGCTGGGTTAAACCGGATGCCCGGTTCGCCTGAGCAACTGCTGAAAGCGCGGCACAGGGCGCATTGCAGCAAATGCCGGATCAACCAGGAGCTGAACCAGTGCCGGCGACCGTTGCGAGATGGCCCGGTCAAGGAGTTGGTGCGCCTCGTCTTGAGCCGAGTTTGCCTGGTCACGGCATAGAATTGGATCAGTATGGGATCAACAAAAAAAGAGACACCCTCCGCGGAAAATCTGCTTGACGGCAACCGCATTGTGCGCGCCTGTCTGCGCCGCCCGGTCGACTGCACGCCGGTGTGGTTTCTGCGCCAGGCCGGCCGCTATATGCAGGAGTATCGCGACGTCCGCAAACACCACACGCTGGTTGAGATCTGCAAGCAGCCCGAGCTGGCCGCCGAGGTCACCATCACCGCAGCCGAAAAGCTCGGCGTTGACGCTGCCATCATCTTCGCTGACCTGCTGCTTCCTCTCGAGCCAATGGGCCTGCCCTTCGAGTTTCAGGCCGGCGAAGGACCGGTCGTCCACCATCCGGTTCGCACCGCCCAGGACGTTGCCGCACTGCGCACCGATCGCGCCGATGAGCTGGATTACGTGGCCCGCGCCATCCAGAAGGTTGCCGCGCACTTCGGAGACAGGCTCGGCATCATCGGCTTCTGCGGCGCCCCGTACACGCTGGCCAGCTACATGATTGAGGGCGGCGGCTCGCGCAACTACATCTACACCAAGCAGCTCATGTATGGCGACAGCTCCGCGTGGCGCAGGCTTTTGGATAAGCTCGTCGTGGTCCTGACCGAGTACTGCCGGCAGCAGGTCGAAGCCGGGGCCGACGTGATTCAGATCTTCGATAGCTGGGCCGGCTCGCTCGCCGTGGCGGACTATCGGGACTACGCGCTCGAAGCATCCACGCGGCTGGTTCGCGCCGTACAGGGGATGGGCGTGCCCGTCATTTACTTCGGCGTCGAAACCACTGGGCTGCTCCCGGCCATGTCCTCGACCGGGGCCGACGTGATTGGCCTCGATTGGCGTCAGTCTCTCGCTGATGGCTGGCGGGCCGTGGGACACACCCGCGCCGTGCAGGGAAATCTCGATCCGATCACGCTGTTTGCTCCTCTGGATGTTCTCGAGAAGCGCGTCAATGAGATTCTCCGCTCTGCCGGCGGACGCCCCGGTCACATCTTCAATCTCGGTCACGGCATCGTTCCCGGCACGCCGGTTGAAAATGTGCAAGCCGTCGTGAAGATGGTCCATCAGTTCCGTCTCAGCGAGAACCGGGAGTCCGTTCATGCCTAAACAGGCTGTCCTGCTTCTGGCCCACGGAACCCCGGAGACCATCGGCCAGATTCCCGAGTATTTGCGCAATGTGACCAGCGGACGTCCTCTTTCGGCGGAGGTAGTCGCGGAGATCCAGCATCGCTACTCCCTCATCGGGCGCAGCCCGCTGACCGAGATCACCTTTGCCCAGGCGAGACTGGTCGAAGAAGAGCTCGCGGCGTCAGGCGTTCCCGTTCCGGTCTATGTGGGCATGCGCAACTGGCGTCCCTATATCCCCGATGTGGTCAGCAAAATGCGCGCCGACGGTATTGAAGAGGCGGCCGTCATCTGCATGGCCCCGCAGAACTCCCGAACCAGTGTCGGTCTTTATCGCCGCGCCGTCGAAGCTGAGGCAGGCAACCTTCGCATCGACTTCACCGAGGGATGGGCGCGTCATCCGCTGCTCGCCGAGGCTTTTGCCGAGCGCCTGCGCCCCGCCCTCAGAAAACTGGCCGATGAGGCAGGCCGGCCTGTGCCAGTACTCTTCACAGCCCACAGCGTCCCCAGGCGCACGGTTGAATCTCCCGCAGCCGGCTTCGAAACGGGCCCGCGCATCTGGCCGGGGCAGGGAACCGATCCCTACGCCGAAGAGGCACGGCATACTGCCGAGCTGGTCGCCGAACGCGTTCCCGAGATTCCCAGGTGGTGGTTCGCTTTCCAGAGCCAGGGCGCGAGCGGAGGCCCCTGGATCGGGCCGACGGTGGAAGAAACCCTCGACTCCATTGCAGCTGAAGGGCATAAATTCCTGATTCTTCAGCCAATAGGTTTCCTCTGCGACCACGTCGAAATTCTCTATGACGTAGATCATCTTTTCCGTCACTATGCCGGCAATTCAGGTATACGGTTGGAACGTCCTGAATCGCTTAATACTTCATTGACCTTGGCCAGAGCAGTGGCCGATCTTGCAAGAACCTCGTTGGTAATTCTGCGGGGGTAATCTACCACGGTAACCGAGGTTTGAATTTATCGCGTCCGGATGCGATAAGTCTTTTCTTTTTTGCGTGACTCATCCAGTACAATAGCTGCAAAATCGCGGAATGAGGCTCTCTGACTCGAGAATTCACCCGAGGTCACTGCCATTCTTCTCCTGTAGCGACCCGGTCCGGGATTGGCAGCAAAGTAAGTAAGCACAGGAGTGTCGAGTGTCGGTCGGAAATGAATCAAGAGTTGCCGCAGATCTTGCCGGGAAGACCGCATCAAGCGCCAAAGTCTTCTGTCCGCATTGTGGCCATGACCATGCCCGTCGATTGGATCGTAAAGGCTTCATGCAGAGGCATATCTATCCAATGTTTGGATTTTTCCCGTGGTATTGCCGGGAGTGCCACTATAATTTCCTGCTTCGCATGCGCAATCGGCGCAGATCAAGCGACAAGCAATACGTTAAGCGCGACAGCTAAAGCCTGCGGCCCTTCATTCCTGATCGGCATTATGCTCTGAAGAAGTTCTTCATCAGGAACAGCAGGTTCGCTGGCCGCTCTGCCAGTCTGCGCATGAAATAGGGGTACCACTCGCGTCCGAAAGGCACGTAGACGCGGACGCGATACCCTTCTTGAACCAATTTGCGTTGCAAGTCGCGCCGTACGCCGTACAGCATCTGGAATTCGAATCGCTCCGGCGCGATTCCGTGCTGGCGGGCGTAGGCCTTTGCCGCCGCAATCATGGCCTCGTCGTGCGTTGCCAGCCCGTGATACGTGTCCGAGTCGAGCAGCAACTTGCTCAACAGCACAAAATTCTCGTCCACCTGGCTCTTGCGCGGGAAGGCCACTTCGGATGGCTCCTTATACGCACCTTTGCACAACCGAATCCTGATTCGATCCGCCAGCAACTGCTCTACGTCAGCCTGCGAGCGGTAAAGATATGCCTGGATCACAACTCCGATCGCGCCCTTGGTCTCGGGGTGAGCATTCAGCCGCCGCACGATGTCCAGCGTCACCTGCGTCAGCTTCGAGTCTTCCATGTCGATGCGAACAAAGTTCCCGGTGGACTTTGCGTGCTGCGCCAGGCTTGACGCAATGGATTCAGCCAGTACCAGCGACTGCTCGAGTCCCATCTGTGTCAGCTTCACGCTGATATTTGCATTCAGTTTGCGCGCCTGAATCGTATCCAGCAGCTGGTGATAGATCTCGGCCGCGCGGTGCGCCTCAACCTCCGACGTCACACTTTCGCCCAGCGAGTCGAGCGTCACCGTCATGCCCTGGCGGTTGACTGACTCCGCCACGCGCAGTGCGTCGAAGATCTCGGTGCCGGCGACGAATCTTGAACTCAGGCGGGCGCCGATCGTGGATTGCTCGCAGAATTGGCGCAAGGACCGATTGTGGGAGAGTGCAATAAAGGTCGAACGAAGTATAGGCATAAATAGTTCCTGCCGCGGAGCGCTGCTATGTCGCTTCTCTGCGGACTATCCAGTTTCGCACAAGATACCGGGCGTGAGCAGTGCAGTGACTACTAAGTTGTAGGGCGATTTTCCGTGGTCCGGGGCGTTGGCGGGCAAGGAGCTTTACCCGCGTACCGGCCAGCGGTAATGCGCCACGGCTCGATGAGGCGAAAACTCAGCGAGCGCCGACTCCTCCGCGCCGCGTCCGATGTTGTGAACCACGTGTTCGTCAGGGCTCGTTCCTGGCGCGGTCACAACCATGCCGATGTGCGGAAGACGGGCGTCCAGCAGCCATGTGAGGATATCGCCGGATTGAAGCGGAAGCGGGAAGGCGTCGCCCGCGACGGTTCCGCCAGCGGCCCAGAGCCTTGCGCCTGAGCGGGTAAAGTATGCCTCCAGATTCAGCACCCGCCGGTGATCGATACTAGCGTCCGGCCGCTTCGATCCCCAGGCCTTCCGCGCGGGATACTCATCGAAGTGTTTCATCATGTCTTCGTGAACCAGCTTCTGCAGATCGATCCCGAGTCCGTCCCGGGCGGCCCTGATCACTACGTCCGCGCAGACACCCGTGGATCGGGGAACATCGCCGCCGGGGTAAGGGATTGCTGTCCAGGTGGGGTCGTAGCCCGTTGTTACGCCCACCTGTGCTCGGGCAGCTGCGGCCAGCCGCTGTCCGGCGGACGCAAGCGCAAAAGCCAACCGAGCGCCCGCGAGCCAGCCGGCCAACCCGCCCAGGAATTCTCTGCGCAGCATGGGGCCTCCGCTTACCGCGCCTCGTATACCTGGCTGCCGTGCGGCGGAATGGTTACCGTAATCTCTTTCGAATCCCTGGTCCCGGAGTCGTCCCATTCGTTTGTGGCCGAGTGTTTCTTCGCATCCAGCCCGAGCGCGAGCCACGTGGTCTTCACGGTTACGGCGCTTTCGCCCAGATTGAAAAACCCGAAGTACTCCCTGTATCCGCGGGCGCCCGGCTCATTGATGCTTGCGCGCCACACGCGTACATTCTCAAAACCCGGCCCCAGCTTCGACGCATCCAGCGGGCGGCTGTAGGTCGCGTTCTGATTCATGAACAGCATGTCCTGGTTGCTGAGCAGAGACCTGGTCAGATCGTCGAGCCTGGTGAGATCCGCGCCCAGGATGAGCGGTGCACGGGTGATGCACCATAGCGCGAATTCCGTTTTTTGCTCCTCCGGCGCCAGCCGGGACTGCCGCGGAGAGCCCCACCCGGGATGCGGCGTCAGCGATCCTAAAGGCAGCATGTCAGGATCGGGCCAGCTCCCGGGTCCCGTGTAGGTGTACCACTTGGCGATGCGGTCGAACTCGTCGCGCGTTCCGAAAGTGAAATCTCCGCCTTGAGGGTGAGGAAACGTCCATCCATCCCAGTGGTCGTCTGCAATGCGCCACATCTGCGCGTACTTCTGCACCTCGGCGGCGTGTTCCAGCGCAGTGGGGCCCGGCGAGAGACTCAGCACGATCGGCCGCCCGGCTTTTTGAATCGCCAGCGCAATCTGCCGGATCTCGGTCGGACGGTAGGGGTGGTCGCTGATGCAGTCGACTTTCAGAAAATCCACTCCCCAATTGGCGAAGAGCCTGATCTCGGAGTCGTACCAGGCTTGCCCCGCGGCGTTATCCTTTACGCCCCAGTTACCGTCGTCCCAGGGGCACGGGCTGGCGGTGTCGGCCGCGTCCGTCGCCGTAAACTCTGAGCCGGCAATGGGCAGATTCGCCTGAACAGCATCGCGCGGAACCCCGCGCACAATGTGAATTCCGAATTTGAGCCCCTGTTTGTGCACCCAGTCGGCCAGCGGCCTGAAACCCGCTCCATCTGCCGCGGAAGGGAAGCGATCGGGCACCGGAATCAGGATTCCATTCGCGTTGAGCAAATATTTTCGCTGCGCGAGGTTCCCGCCGTCGGGATTAGCCATGTACCAACCCTCGTCGATCACCGCGTACTGCCATCCGTACTGTTTAACACTGGCCAGCACCGTAGCGTTCGCCTTGAACTGTTCCTCATTGATGGTCAACCCGTAGGCATCCCAGCTGTTCCAGCCTATCGGCGGGGTGGGAGCTACCATCTGCGCACGCAATGCTGCTGTGCCAACTGTGAGAGCAATCAAATTAGCAATCAGGAAACGTCGATCAGAAATCATCTGTAAACGTATACCACAACACGCTGCGGCTGTGCAGAAAGCGGTGAACGCGGCGCGCGATCTACCCCGCCCCTTTCAAATAGCGGCTGGCGGGCTCGGGCGCATGAGCCTATCGTTTATCCTGTTCACGCTCGAATCCACTTCAGGAGCGCTGCCCGCAATGGCTTCAGGAATCAGAACTTCGTGTCTCGTTTCCGCTCTCTTGCTGGTTTCGGCTGCCGCCGCGCCGTCCTTTTCTGAGCCTGCAGCTCCGGCTACGGCGCCCGTTCTCATGGTCAGTGACATCCATTTCGAGCCATTCTGGGATCCCGCAAAGGCCGCACAGCTTGTTGCGGCGCCTACCTCAGGCTGGCAAGCCATTCTGGCATCTGCTCCATCGCCCGATCGTGCGGCCCAATTCGACGCACTCCAACAGGCCTGCCGGACACGCGGCGATGACACTTCTTATCCCCTCTTTGCATCCAGCTTGAACGCAATGAAGACCAACGCGGCTGGCTCGAAGTTCGTGACTGTGAGCGGCGATCTCATCTCTCACGCCTTCACCTGCAAGTTCGCCAAGGTCTTTCCCAACGCCAAACCCGGCGACTACCGCGCCTTCGTCGAAAAGACAATTGAGTTTGTGGTGAACTCTCTGCGCCACGCCCTTCCCGGCATTCCGGTCTACGCTTCGATGGGCAATAACGACTCCGACTGCGGCGACTACGAGCTCGACGCGAACAGCGGCTTCCTCAACGACACGAGCAAAGTTCTTACCGCCGACGTTCCCGCTGCCGAATCGAAACAGGCGCGCAAGGACTTCGCAATCGGAGGCAACTTCAGCGTCACTCTCCCCGCGCCCTTCGCGCATACGCGCCTCATCGTCCTCGACGACGTATTTATGGCGACCAAATACCACACCTGCCAGGGAAAAGACGATCCGTCTGAAGCCAGACGGCAGATCGCGTGGCTCCGCACCGAGCTCGATCGTGCGCGCCAGGCGAAGCAGAAGGTCTGGGTCATGACGCACATCCCGCCCGGCGTTGACGCGCTTAGCACGGCGAAGAAGGAGATGGGCATCTGCGCCGGCAAAGACCCGACGATGTTCTTGTCGTCTGACGATCTGCCCAACGCGCTGGCGCCCTACGGCGACGTAATTTCGCTGGCCGTCTTCGGCCACACGCACATGGACGAGATACGGCTGCTCATCCCCGCAGGCATGCCGGCTCCCGATCAGGCTTTGCCCGTGAAGCTCGTGTCTTCCATCTCACCCATCGATGGCAATAATCCATCCATCACCGTGGCGCAGGTCGACCCGCGAACGGGTATTCTGGTCGACTACCGCGTCATCGCGGCATCGAACCGGACCGGCATCGGCGCCACATGGGCCCAGGAATACGACTACGCGCAGACCTATAACGAGCCAGCGTTTTCTGACACCGCGCTGGCCACACTCATCGGCGAATTCAGGGCCGACACCGGCGCCCGTTCGCCTGCCAGCCAGGCCTATATCCGCAACTACTTCGTCGGCGACCGCTCAAGCGAACTTGTCCCGTTCTGGCCGCTCGCAACCTGCGGTCTCATCAACATGAGCGCCGAGAGCTTTCGCGCCTGCGCATGTGGTCGCTTGAACGCAGCGGTACAGCGCGGAGACAACCCCGTGCGATAAGCTGGTCGAGTGAGAGATTCATCTCGATTCGTCGCTCTCTTCCGTCGTTCGTTCATTGCGTTCGCCGCCATCGCCGCGCTGTTTGCGGCACAGCTTCCAGCGCCGGGGCAGTCGAGCAACTTCAATCCCGCGCTGCCGCTTACGCACGTCGGCAATGCGCCCAACTCCGCATGGGCGCAGCGGCAGCATTATGTTGTTCTGGTTTCGCTCGATGGCTTTCGCTGGGACTACGCGCGCCGCGACCGCGCCGAGCATCTGCTGGCTCTCGGCAGGCATGGCGTCTGGGCCCCCGAGGGCATGTTGCCCAGCTACCCTTCGCTCACCTTTCCCAATCACTTCACCATCGTCACAGGCCTCTACCCCGAGCACCACGGCCTCGTCGCCAACAGCTTCTACGATCCCGCCCGCAACGCGCGCTACTCCATGAGCGATCCTAAAGCCGTCACCGATGGCTCCTGGTACTCGGGCGCGCCGCTCTGGAGCCTTGCCGAAAGCCAGGGCATGCACGCCGCGATTCTTCTCTGGCCCGGTTCAGAGGCTGAGATTGCCGGCTTCCGTCCCACATGGTACGCGCACTTCGACGCAAAAACCGAAGCCAGCCCCGAAGCCCTGCAGGCCCGCATTGACAACGTCGTCGCGCTGCTCGATCTTGCGCCCGAAGACCGGCCGCACTTCATCGCGATTTACTACTCCGAACCCGACCACGAGGGCCACGAGTTCGGACCCGACGCAGCTGAAACCCGCAAGGCCGTTCTCAAGATGGACGCTGAGATAGGCAAGCTCAAAGCCGCGCTCGATAAGACCGGCCTTTCCATCGATCTCGTGGTCGTGAGCGATCACGGCATGGTTCGCTCCGAGGGTCCCTGGATCAACCTCGACTCGTTTGCGGACCTCAAGGGTTTCGACGCTGTCGGCCCGCTCCTCTACGCCACCAGCGAAGATGACCGCGTCCGCGTTTACAACCAGCTCAAGAAGGCCGCGTCGCAGTTCACGGTCTATCGCCTCAAAAACGTCCCAGCCGAGCTCAACTACAACCAGAATCCTCGCTCAGGCGATCCGGTCGCAGTGGCAACAGGTCCCTATGCCATCCGCGCGCATGCGCCTGACGCCGGCCTTACTGACCATCCGCCAACCATTGGAATGCATGGCTTTGATCCGGCTAAAGTTCCCGAGATGAAGGCTAGTTTTTTTGCCGCGGGGCCTGACATTTTGCCCGGCAAAACCGTTGCTCCCTTCGAAAACGTTAACCTCTATCCCTGGATCGCGCACATGCTGGACCTCAAGCCGGCAAAAAACGATGGCAGTTTGAACATCCTGGCGGGCACGCTCGTTGACAACGGCGCCGATCAGGAAAATAACAGGAGCAATCCCGAATGAGTCTGGTTCTTGGAATCGATGGCGGCGGCACGCACACTCGCGCCTCCATCGTTGACGCTGCCGCGGCCAGCGGAAAACAGGTCTTGGCCTTTGCTGAGAGCGGCTCAATCAAGCGTCTTCGCGTGGGAGCACGAGCTGCCGAAGAGAATCTCCGCGCCCTGCTTACCGAGGTCTACGCGCAGGCCGGCGTTACCGGTGTCGATGCAGCCTCGGTCGGCGTAGCCAGCGCTACCATGCCCGGCATTCCCGAGTGGATCACCGCTGTTCTGCGCGAGTTCAGGATCGAGAGATCCGAGGTGGTCGGCGACGAGATCATTGCGCTCGATGCCGCGTTTGAAGGCGGCCCCGGAATCCTGCAGATCGCAGGCACGGGCTCCAATACCATCGGCCGCGCGCCCGACGGCAGCAGGGAATGCGCCGGCGGCTGGAGTTCGCGCCTCGGCGACGAAGGCTCGGGCTATTGGATTGGCCTCCACGCCATTCGCCGCGCACTGAATGCATACGATCGAGAAGAGCCCACGCAGGTGTTACAACGCGTCGGCGAGATCTGGGGCACGCCGACCATCGACGCGCTCGTGAATCTCGGTGACAGCACGCCGGGTCCCGATTTTGCCGCCCTCGCGCCGGCCATCAGCGAGTTGGCCGAAGCCGGCGACGCGGTTGCCATCGGCGTTCTGAAGCAGGCCGCGGTGGACCTGGTCGATTTTGTGTTGCTGGTGCGCTCCAAGCTCCGCCGCAAGCATGCCATCACGGGAGAAGTGCCGGTGGCCTTCACCGGCAGCGTGATTGAGAAGACGCCGATTGTCCGTCGCGATTTTTTTGCCGGCCTCAAGACTGCCGCGCCCGAGATGCCGATCCGCGAGACTGCGGTAGTTTCACTCGAAGGCGCAATCTGGCGGGCAAAACGGCTGGCGGGGGTCAGCTAGCGGGCCTTACGCTCAGCGAGCTGCCACCGCGCCCATCAGTCTGCCGTTGTGAATCGACGCAACCAGCCTGCCGTGGTCGTCAATCGCCACTATATTCGCCTTGCGCCCAACGGCAATCGTCCCGGCCGCGTCGCCGAAGCCGGTCATGGCCGCGGGATTCACGGTGAGCAGCCGCAGCGCCTCTTCCACCGTCGCTCCGGTGAACCGGACGAAGTTCTCAAGCGCGCGATCGAGCGTCAACACGCTGCCGGCGAGCGCGCCGCGTGCTGTTGCGCGGCCGTTCGCCACCTGCACGGCAAAACTGCCCAGTTGATACTCGCCGTCCGGCATTCCGGCCGCGCTCATCGCATCGGTCACCAGGATCCCGCGCTCCGGGCCCTTCGTCTTCCACCAGATTTTCGCCATCTCCGGCGCAGTGTGAATGCCGTCGCAGATCAGCTCAGAATAAAGGGAATCGGTCGCCAGTACCGTGCCCAGGATTCCCGGCTCGCGATGGTCCAGCGGCCGCATGGCGTTGAAGGTATGCGTCGCGCTCACCGCTCCGGCCGCAATTGCCGCGCGCGTCTCCGCTGCCGTCGCATTTGAGTGGCCCACCGACACGCGGACACCCTTCGCCGTGGCATGTGCTGCGAGTTCAACCGCGCCGGGCAGCTCCGGAGCGAGCGTGATCAATCGTGCGTGTCCGCCTGCAGCCTCATAGAGCCGGTCAAAGGTTGGAATATCGGGCTCGAGCAGGAACTCCCTGGGTTGCACACCGCATTTGGCATGCGACAGGAACGGTCCCTCAAGGTGAATTCCGATGGGCAGGGCCGCGTCGCCGTCCGGGTCAATCTGTTCGGGATGGTCGATCAGCTTGGCCAGGCCATCGAGCGCGCGCAGCGTCATGTCGAGCGGGGCAGTGACGGTGGTTGCGAGATAGCTGCCCGTTCCGCGAGTGGCCAGGAATTTGCCGATCGCGCCCAGCGCCTGCGGCGTCGCCTCCATCACGTCGTGGCCGGCCGCGCCGTGTATGTGCACGTCGAAGAAGGCAGGCGCCAGCATCGCGTCCTTGAACTCGTGCACCTCCGCGCCCGGAACGTCAACTTGCGCTCCGAAACCTTCGGTGATCGCGACGACCCGGTCGCCTTCAATTTCAACAATGGGGTAGGGCAGCAGAGTGGAGCCGGTCCAGAGGCTTTCGGCAGTTAATACCGTGTGCATGGCTCCCAATTATAACCGCCATTCTGTTCACTTGCGGTTAAAGTGATCACAATGTTGATCTGAAGCGGACACTGGCTGCAGATCAGCTCACCGGAAATTTCACTGCGGTATTAGGTATTAGCGGTACTTGCGCAGCACGCCCAGCACCCGGCCCTGGATGGCCACCTGCGCTGCCGGCACGTAGATCGGGTCCATTTCAACATTCGACGGTTGTAGGCGGATTACGCTGCCCTCCGGAAAAAAACGCTTCAGCGTGGTCTCGGCTCCATGCACCAAGGCCACCACAATCTCGCCCTGCCGGGCCGTCTTGGTGCGCTCCACAAGAACATAGTCGCCGTCGATAATGTGCTCGTCGCGCATCGAGTCGCCCCGCACCTCGAGCGCAAACACGTCACGGTTGCCCACCACATCGTGCAGTGAGATGGACTCCTGCGTCTCCATGGTCTCCACGGGCAACCCGGCGGCAATCCGCCCGGCGAGCGGCAGCCTGAGGCTCGAGCGCGTTCGCGTCCCCGGCGGCACCACGTCGATCGACCGGCTCCGGTTGTGCACGCGGTCCAGCATTCCCTTTTTTTCAAGGTTGGTGATGTGCTTGTGGACCGTGGCCAGGCTCTTCAGCCCCATTCCGCGCGCGATCTCTTCAAACGAAGGAGAATAGCCGTTGCGCGCCACAAACGACTCAAGGAAATCGAGAACCTCTTTTTGCCTTCTGGTGACTGCCATGCGCGCATTATAGCGAATAAAAAGCGAATTGCAACAGCGGAATCGACGACCACATGTTACTTTCTGTGGACATTCGCAGGAAGCCTTCGGATTTCCGTTATTCGCGGTCCGTGGGTGGTGGATCGTGAACCCTGCTCTCTGACCCCTGTCTTTTACAATCGTGCCATGATTCTTGAGACATTTCCCGTCGGTCCGCTGCTGTGCAACTGCACCATCCTCGGCGACGAAATAACGCACGAGGCCATCGTCATCGACCCAGGAGACGAGATCACCCGCATTCACCGCCGCTTGACCGAGTTAGGCCTTACCCTCAAGCAGATCCTGATTACCCACGGCCACATCGACCACGTGGGCGGGGCGCTCAAGCTCAAGCGTCTTACTGGCGCGCCCATCCTGCTGAATCAGAACGATCTGGAACTGCTGGCCATGATGGAAGAGCAGGCCTCCTGGATCGGTATCGCAACACCGGCCGTCGCACCGCCCGACGAATCTCTCGAAGACGGCCTCGTTGTGGGCCTTGAGCGCTACCCGGCACAGGTCATCCACACGCCCGGCCACACCCAGGGCTCCATCTGCCTGCACTTTGCGCCGCAGAATCTGCTTTTCGCCGGCGACACGCTCTTTGCCGGCAGCATTGGCCGCACCGACCTGCCCGGTGGCGATTACGCGCAGATCCTCCGCTCCATCTACTCAAAGCTGCTGGCTCTCCCCGAGGAGACGCGGGTCATCGCCGGCCACGGCCCAGTGACCACCATCGGCGAGGAGCGCGAGTCAAATCCCTTCCTCGTGACTCGCTGACCGGAATATTCGCATTAAGATAAGAACCTATTTTTCAACTATTTGTCGCTCTGGCTTTAAGCGATCCTTAAGGTTGATCGCCGGAATTGTTACTCTCTTGATGCGTTAAGAAGTAGTTAATAAGAGTGGTTACGCCGGTATCGAACTCCGCTTCTGCGCCGAGCAGACTCACCACCAGCCAGCCCGACGGCCCCATCCCGAAGAAGTGCCCGGGGTGCACCCACACGCCGCGCTCCAGCAGCTTTAAAACGGTGGCGTCGTCGGACTCGAGCGCGGGAATCCGCAGTACCGCGTACCAGCCGCCTTCGACCTTCAGGCGGCTTAGGCCGGGTGCACGTCTGAGCTCCCGGTCGAGCGCCGCAAGATTGGTTTTCACACGCGTCCGGATCTGCTCCTGAATCCCCCGGCTCGCCTCGAGCCACCTTGGCAGCGCACCCTGTACCGGCGCATTCATTGAGAGAAAGGTATCGGCAATCACCTCGAGGCGAGACATGGCGGCAGGCGTTTCAGGACCGGTCACCACGATCCACGCGGCCTTCATCTGCGGTAGGCCGGCAATCTTGCTCAGCCCGCTCACTACAAACACCGGCACGCCCTCAAGGCCGGCGGCAAAGCTCGGTTGCGTTACTTCGTCGTCGAATGCGTAATCGAGGAACACCTCGTCGATAATCAACGCCAGGCCGCGCTCGCGGCATAAGTCGGCCAGCCGTTCTTTCTCCCACAGCTTGGTAAAGTGCCCGGTGGGGTTGTTGGGATGAACGATAACAATCGCCCGCGTGCGTCCGTTCAGCGATCGCTTCAATTCCCCGAACTCGATCTGCCAGCCCTCGTCGTAAACCAGCGGCGCGGCGCCTAGCTTCACGTCATCAAGGCCGGCCAGGAAATCGAAGAGCGGATAGCCCGGCTGCAGGGCGACGATTTCGTCGCCGGGATCGCACAGCAGCCGGAAGAGATAGCTGTAGGCCTCGCTGGTGCTGGTAGTGAGGACGATTTGTCCCGGGTCGACTACGACACGGTGAGCCCGGTAATACCTGCAGACCGCCTTGCGCGCCTCAAGCATGCCCAGCGGCTGCGGATCGTAATCGAGGGCGCGCGGATCGGTGAGTGCATCGAGCAAGTCCGCGGGGTAGGCAAAGCCGCAGCGCGTGGGATTCGATGCCGTGAGGTCGGCAACAGGCAAGCCCGCCTCGACGCGCTCGCGATGCGCCCGCGCCAGCTCGCTCTCTTCCACGTTCCAGTTTGTGCGTTTTGAAAAGTGCATCTTACCCGATCTGCCCTACACGAAGGTAGGCTCATTACCTCTCGGTTCCAAGACCGCCGTCCGGTACCAGGACCACATCGCAGGTGTCACCCATCGAACAGCTCACTACTGCGTTGCGTAGCAGGTGGGCCTTCGACTCCGGAGGCAGCAGTTCGGGTAATTTCATCGCGTTGATCACGGGCTTGATGGCGGAGAGTTTCTGCTCGCCCGACATCTGCTGCGACTCAATTACTCCCGCCGTGGTGATCTCAAGACGGAAGGTTCCCCATCCACTGGCTCCCTCTGCGCGCTTGATCTTATAGGTGCGCAGTTTCTGTAGCGACTCCACGCCTTCCGATTCCTCGCGGGAGTGCAGCCGGGGACTCAGACCTTTTTGGTCCGCTGGTGGCGCGCTGCCCCCGGTGCGGACAAGTCCATCCCGAATATCCTGAACGACGCTGGGTAGCGTGGTTCTGTTGATTGCCGCCTGGGCGAGCTTGAAAGTTGCGGCCGCTTCTTCTTTCTGGCCGAGTTTTTCGTAATTCTGGGCCACATGGCTGCCACATTCCGGGTTCAGTGAGGCGCGCCATGCCGGTGAAAGCCACGCTTTGGCGTCGTCGAATTTGTCCTCTTGAAACAGAATCCAGCCGAGCGTATCCCACGCTGCGATCAGCAGGTTTGCGTTGCCAAAGGCTCCGCTGTTCGCCTGGTCGGTGGTCATCGTTGCCGACTTCTCTTCCAGTTTGGCGATGCTCCTTCTTGAGGCGTCCTCGGCAATTGGCAGGTCGCGCCCAGTTTCGCTGAGCGTGTACGCCGCGTCATTCAGCGTTCCAGCGTCGTCGGCGCCATCGAGTGCGCTCTTGGCGGCGGCTGCTGCCTCATCCATGCGCTGGAGGAGGACGAGCATATTGGCGACTTGTACGCGCAAACCCCGATTATCTGGATTTTGATCCGCTGCAGTCTCGTAGGTCTTAAGCGCACCTTCGTAGTTCTTTGCGCTCACCTGCTGGCTTGCAAGGTAATACGCCACCTGAAGGTTTTCGGGATGTGCGGAGGTGAACTTTTCCAGTGTGGCCAGTGCGCCTGCCGCGTCGCCTGTGCGGGTCTGCAAATTGGCAAGCTCAATAACGACCATCGGGTTGTCGGGGTGGAGTTCGAGTTCCTTTCGCATGTCGGCAATGGCTTCGTTGTTGTCATGGTCGACCGTCTGGGCGAGAACTCCATACATAGCCCAAAGTCCGAGTTGCCTGGGATTCTTCGCTGTTACTTCATCGAGGATTTCCCTGACGCCAGCCCAATCGGCGGCCCGCAGTTTTTGCCCTGCCTGTGCCATGAGCTCCGAAGCAGATTGATCGGAAGCCGCCGGCGGGCTGGCGGGTTGGGTTGTGGAATCCGATTTTTCGGGAACAATGTCGACGACCTTCGAGTTCTTCCCGGAACTGTCGGGTGTGGGTTGAGTGCCCGTTGCCGTTGAACCCGGCGGATTAGGCTTGTCAGTCGTAATGGTGATCGGCTTGCTCGGCTTGATCAACTGTATCCATTTTTCGTCGTTGAGGCTGATGTCATTGGTAAAACTCTGATACTGCTTCCAGTCTGCTTTCGCAACCTTTTTCTTGAGAACAATGACCGTGCGCTCAATGACAATCTCTTTTCCGTCGAAGCGATACGACTTGTCGAAGGTGGCAAAAGGGGTTTTGACGTGAACGGGGTCGGGAAGGTCGGTGTGAAAGCCCTCCGGCAACTTGATCGTAGTTTTCGCGTTGAGCGTGCGCGGTGCGCCGAGATCGATGTCGGTGCTGGGCGCTTTGTCGTCATCGTCAAGCGCCGTGAACTCCAGAGCCGGAAACAAAGGCAGGATTCGCAGGTTGTCCCAGTCGCCAAACGGGTGTTTTGAATAGTTGTAAGTGAGGACGATAGGCTTGCCGGGATCGTCGGCATTCTCGAACGACGTGTCGCTGGTGGTTCCGCTGAAGCCCATCACTCTGGCCAGGTATTGCGATGTCTGGTCGCGATCGGCGGGAGCTGCGGTACGTGCGAGAACGCGAATGATGGGCTCTGTGTCGTCGTGGTATGTGGCCACAATCCTGGCATTCAATTTGCCATCCTGGTCGAGTTCGGCCGAGGCTTCGAATTGTGCAGTCAACGGATAGGGCGCGTTCTCAGGCGTCGTTTCGAGCGAAGCCGAACCTTGAGCGGGCACGATAAGCGCTTTCTGGTCGCGAATAACTGCAGAAAGGTACCGAAATGGCGCGCCGGACAATGTGCTGTCGAGCCATATACGGCCGGAGGGCAGATTCACGGTGGTAATAACGTGATTGAAGACTGCTGGCGAGGGCACTTCGGGCACCGGCGCGATGCCCACCCCGATGAGAGCAGGCGTGGTCGAAAAGCCGCGCGATTGCAGGAGAGCTTCGAGCAACGTGTCCTTGTCTTTGCAGTCGCCGTACTGGTTGGTGAGAACCTCCTGCGCAGCGTGCGGCTTGTAACGGCCGATTCCGAAGTCGATACCCACATAGCGAGTGTGCATCGATACGAAATCGTAAATCGCACGGACCTCATCCGCGGGGTTTTTGGCATTAGCCGCAATCTCATCGGCGCGCGCCTTGATGGCATCGTTAGGATGCGCCTGCGAGAGTGCGAGCCCACGGTACCAGTCACCGACTTCAGCCCAGCTATGGAACGTCGTCCACGCAACAGAAGGCAGACTGCGGCCATCGTCGTCTTGATCGGGATCTTTGGGCGGGGTCGATTTTGAGGTGTCGTCGTTGGTGTGGGCCGCGGGCACCAGCTGCGGAACCGTCCACATATAGGTGCGCAGGCCGTTCTTTTCTGTGATCGTGGCCTTGTGGTTCGGGCTCCAGACCTGAACGTATTTATCGGCGGGAAATATCAGCGTGAGTGTTTCGGCCAGGACAACCAGGGTTCCCGGAGCGGTGAAGTGATCTGCTCCCCAGAACTGCCCTGGGACCTCAGGCTGAGTGATCGATGTGTCCACCTCGTAGTCGAGCGTGTCACCTGCGGAAAGGGACCGGACCGGGATGCGCTTCTCCTTAAGGTCGCTGTAGAGCGGGGCTTCACGCGAAACATCGGCGGGCATGTCGATTGCATCGGAGGCCGGCGTTTCGGCGGTTGATCCGTCGGCCTTGTGAACGCGCACGAACTGAATTTTGGGCGTCTCATAAGCAGATGCGAAAGAGATGGAGAGCACACCGAATTTTTGCGCTGCGCCGTCTGATTGAATCCGCATCACTGCATGAACGTCTCGCTCTCCCGTACCATCGGCGTTCATGCGATACGTGGTGTCGTAGCGTTCAAATACCAGGGCTTCGTTTCGAAAACTGTCTGATGTCGGTGGTTTCGCGGCAACGGCAGGAGCGGCTTGTCCCCGGCAACAAAATGAAGGGAACATGACCAGGTAGGTCAGAACAAAAAATGTAGTTGCTGAGCGCATACAGGGATGGTAATACGAAAGCCTATCAAAGGGAGATTGCTGGCACGCCGTTCCCATTACGCAAATCCGCTCGTGGCCACGATCGGGCACAATGGAAAGAGGCGCCCACACCAAACATACATGGGCGGAAGGCTTTCGATCGGCTCAAACGGGGGAGGGGAATTGGCTCTGCGTGCGGTGATCTTCGACTATGGGATGGTTCTCTCCGGTCCGCCGGACCCCGCGGCGCACGCGGCCCTGGTGCGTATCGCCGGCCTGCCCGAGGCGGAGTTTGAAAGCCTCTACTGGCGCGACCGGCACGCCTACGACGAGGGCAAACTGACCGGCCTCGAGTTCTGGCAGAAGTTCAACCACGACGCCGGCCTCAACCTCTCGCCGGCGGGTATCGACGAGCTGAATCATTGGGACGGGCTGATGTGGACCACCCGAAACGAGGCCATGCTCGCCTGGGCTGAGCGACTGAAGGCGCGGGGTATTTTGACGGCGATTCTGTCGAATATGGGCGACAACGTTCTGGCCAGCATTAAGCGCACATTTACGTGGCCCGAACGATTCGATGTGCGAGTGTGGAGCTTCGAGCACCTTATGGCGAAACCGGAACCCGCGATCTACCGTTTGACGCTCGAACAGCTCGGGACGCGCGCCGAGGAGACGCTCTTCATCGACGACCGCGAGGTAAACGTAGATGCAGCGGTCGCGCTGGGCATGGTGGCGATTCAGTTCACGACGGTCGAGAATCTGCGCGCGGAACTGGTCGCGCGCCATCTCGACGACGAGTTGCCGTCGCCATAGGACGCAGCCGGCGCGCTTGAACGCTGACTTGCTGGCTTGCCGACTCGCTCAGCCCAACGCCGCGGTCCCCAGCCCCACCAGGTTGGCCGCCGCAACGATGATCAGGATGCCCACCCACAGCAGCCGGATGGGCCGCGATCCAACGCCCTTCCACTCGCCCAGCGCCAGCCCCACGAGTCCGCCGCACAGCACGTAGATGCTCATGTGCAGCATCCAGTTCACGTAGGCCACCGTCGCAGGAATGTTGGCCTCGCCCCATGCATAGAAGAAGAACTGCAGATACCACATGATTCCGCCGGCGGCCGCCAGCGCGGCATTCCTCATGAGCACAGGCCGCGCCTGGCTGAAATCCGCGCGGATGCTCAGCCGCTTGAGCGACGCCAGCCGGATAAAGCAATAGCCCATGTTCACCACCGCGCCGCCGCCCATGATGAGCACGTAGCTGGGCAGGCGAGCATAGAGCGGATTTACTCCGGCCGCAAGCGCCGCCGCGCGAATGGGCGTGGCCGCATCGAGCCCGAACGAGAATCCCGAGGAGAAGATGCCGCACATGACGGCCAGCGCCAGGCCGAGCATGACGTTGAACTCCTCAGCGCCCTTGCCGAGCTGTTGCTCCTTCTGGTGTCCGGCGTAGGAAACCACCGCAATGCCGGCCAGGGCAACCACGATGCCGGCCAGGGTCAGCCGTCCGCCCTGGGTGCTGAAGAGCACCGCTTCCTGCCCATGTATGAATGGGGGAACAAGCGTACCGGCGACCAGCGTGACACCAATGGCCACACCGATGCCCAATGACATGCCGAGATGGCGCATGGTGAGCCCGTAACTCACATTGCCCACACCCCACATGGCCCCGAAGAGCGCCACCTTAAGCATCAGGTGCGGGTCAATGCCTGCGTAAAACGCATGAAAATCAGGCAGGAGGATGAGGCTCATGCCGATAGGCAGCAAGATCCAGGAGAAGAGGCCGGCGATGGCCCACGTCGTCTCCCACGACCACTTTTTGACCTTCTCAATCGGCGCATAGAACGAGGCCGCGCAGGCCGCGCCCACAATGTGCCACCCAATTCCCGCCAGGATCATCATCTGCATTCGGTCTTCGGCTTTCCAGAGCTTAAGTCAGTTGCGTTTTGTTACGAAGCGAAGTTCCCGATCAATGTTGCGCGGGTTTCTGCTGTGAGGAATTCATGTGAACGATGACTTCACCCCGGACGGTGAACGTGTAGTTTCCCGCCTCGAGCTCGAATCCGGCTTCTTCGTTGCGTGTTGCCGATTTCGCCAAAGGATTGCCAGTTAGCGCTTTGCCATTAAGGCCGTATTTCGCCGCCAGCTCCGGTGCCAAAGGCAGCCATCCTGTGGTATTGGCTGGGAGTGTAACGTGCCAAATAGTGTCTGCGCCGGCCATGAGCCAATCCGAGTGGATGCGCCCATACGACGAATCGTAATCGAACGCGACGTGGCCCAGCCGCGCATCGAAGACGGGATGCAACACCACCGTATGGAAGCCCGCGTCGAGAGGCGACGCGTCAACGCCGGCCGCATAACGGTAGATCCAGTCGGCGACGGCGCCGTAGGCGTAGTGGTTGTACGAGTTCATGCTGGGGTCGTTGCGCATCTGGTCGCCGTTCCAGCGCTCCCACATGGTGGTT
>Ga0326727_10000921_pt1 | contig 114598 bp, 106 predicted proteins | sample MB2enrmetagenome_FD_207643 | JGI IMG/M metagenome (GOLD analysis project Ga0326727, IMG submission 207643) | Lab enriched peat soil microbial communities from McLean, Ithaca, NY, United States - MB29MY | ecosystem: Environmental > Terrestrial > Soil > Wetlands > Peat | place: USA: New York... | reverse complement strand
CCACCGCCCAAAATCATCCGTCCCAATCCGCCCGGGCAAACCGGTTCTGTAGTGAAGACCTAGAAAATGCGCACGTTGATTTTCAAGCCCTTGCGCTATTTACTCTCTCGAATCCGCCAAGTCGGGCAAACACTCCCACTGGTGGTTCGTCCTATTTCAGCGATCCCAATTGGACAAATATATTCCTGTCGGCGTGGAGTGTCTTGGCAGTCTGAACCCGTGGATCGTCCACCGAGATCGGCTTCCGACCTCCCGATCGGCCATGGGCAGGGGCCGCTGCCAGCCCGGCTTTTGTCCGTTCCTGGATCAACCGCCGCTCAAACTGCGCCAGGGCAGTGAAAATGTGGGATATCAGCTCCCCGGACGCCGTGGTGGTGTCGATTGCCCCATCGCAGAGTGACTTGAAGCCGACCTTCCGCTGGCGGAGTGCCGACCTGGTTGAGGGTGAAGGCATCTCGGCCTTTATTGGGCGTGTAGTGGACCCGAATCGACCGCCTCGGCTTCGGCTCAAGAGTTGTCAACTTTTTTTCTTTGCTATTGACCGGCTCTGACGTGCCAAGAATAACCAAATTCGGGGCGGTCTTCCAGCCAGTTTTGTCAGCAAATTGTCAGCAACGGCCAATCGCAAATGGCCGACATGCAGGATTTGCCCGTAAAATAAGGAGAAGTTGATGGAGCGGGCGAAGGGAATCGAACCCTCGTGTGAAGCTTGGAAGGCTTCCGTTCTACCATTGAACTACGCCCGCTTCCGAACGCAGCGAATCATAACCCCGGCGCTTGCCTTGTCAATTCACCAGCATGTATGCTGCCGCCCGCATGAACTCGCTGCTCCTCACCGGCGGCCGGGTCATCGACCCCGCCAACCGCCTGGACGCTTCCCTGGATCTCCTCATTACGGACGGAAGAATCGCCGCGCTGGGCGGAGAGGCCGCGGCGAAGGCGCCGGCCAAAACCGACCGGATGAACGTCAAAGGCCTGGTTGTCTGCCCCGGCTTGATTGATATGCACGTGCACCTGCGCGAGCCCGGCCAGACGGCCAAGGAAACCATCGCCACCGGCACGGCCGCGGCCGCGCGGGGCGGATTCACTTCCATCGTCTGCATGCCGAACACGTCGCCGACCATCGACAGTGCCGGGACCGTGGCGCTCATTCACGAACGCGCTTCGCATCTCGGCCTGGTCAACGTGTTCGTGGCCGGCGCAATCACCCGGAACATCGCCGGCGAAGAACTCGCGCCCATTGGCTCGCTCAAGCGCGCCGGAGTCGTGGCCATCACCGACGACGGCCATTGTGTGCAGAATAATGAACTGATGCGGCGCGCCCTCGAATACGCCAAAATGTTTGATCTGCCGGTGCTGGATCATTGCCAGGACTATTCACTGGTGACGGACGGGCTGATGCATGAAGGTTACTGGAGCACCGCCCTGGGGTTGCGCGGCTGGCCGGCGGCTGGCGAGGAAATGATCGTGGCGCGCAATATTTTGCTGGCTGCGCAGACCGGCGCGCAGGTGCATTGCCAGCATCTGAGCGCGGCGGGCAGTGTGCAGTTGCTGCGCGAAGCGAAAAAGCGCGGCATTCCTGTCTCCGGAGAAGCTTGTCCGCACCATTTCACCCTCACCGATGCCGCCGTCGCCGGCAGCGAAAAATTCTGGCGCGAGGACGGCAAAAGCCTTCCGGGTTTCCAGTCGAATCCATCCGCGTTTCCGTCCTGGCCGGCTTACGACACGAATTTCAAAATGAACCCGCCGCTCCGTTCCGCCCGTGACCGCGAGGCGATCCTGGAGGGCCTCGCCGACGGGACCATTGAAGTTCTTTGCAGCGACCACGCGCCGCATTGCGATTACGAGAAGGAAGTGGAATTTGACTACGCGCCCTTCGGGATCACCGGACTGGAGAGCGAGTTGGCCCTTTCCTTGATGCAACTTTATCACACCAGGCGACTTGGCTTGGCCGACTTGATCGCCAAATTCACCGTGACTCCGGCGCGATTGCTGCGGCTGAACAAGGGAACTCTCGGGGTGGGAATGGATGCGGACGTCACGGTCTTTGATCCGGATCGCGAGTGGTCGTTTGACAGAAGTGAAACCGCGGGCAAATCTTTAAACAGTCCATTTTATGGCTGGCCGCTCAAAGGCCGGGCTGTGGCCACGATCGTAGGCGGAAAGAAAGCGTGGATTGAGCGGGCCGAAGTGGTGGCAGTTTAGACAATGAACTAACGGAAACGGAAGAATGATGAAGAAGATCGCAATTGGATTGCTCGCGTGCTGGGCGCTTTTGCCGGCGGGCGCGGCGGAAACTCAATGGCTGACCGATCTGCCAGAGGCCCTGGCCAAGGCCAAGGCGGAGAACCGGATGGTGCTCATGGATTTTACGGGTTCGGACTGGTGCGGCTGGTGCATCAAGTTCGACAAAGAAGTTCTCAGCACGCCGCAGTTCAAGGATTACGCCGCGACCAACCTCGTGCTGGTGGCTCTGGATTTCCCGCATAAGAAGCCGCAAAGCGCCGCCTTGAGGAAAGCCAACGAGGCTCTCAGCCAGAAATACAGCGTCGATGGTTTCCCGACATTTGTCGTGTTGAGCAGAGACGGCAAGGAAATCGGACGCCAGACAGGTTATGAACCGGGAGGCCCCGAGGCGTTTATTGCCAGGTTGGAGCGATTCAAGAAGTGAAGTGGCTGCTTTAAGATGAAGGCAATTCTGGCCCTCGAAGATGGTTCCGTGTTCCACGGGGAAGGCTTTGGCGCGCGCGCCTCGGCCTGCGGCGAGGTTTGCTTTAACACTTCGATGACCGGTTATCAGGAAATCCTCACCGACCCGTCCTACAAAGCCCAGATTGTCACGATGACCTACCCGCTCATCGGCAACTACGGTGTCAATCGCGTGGATGTGGAATCCTGGCGCCCGCACGTGGCCGGATTCGTCATTCGTGAACTGTCCCCTGTGGTCAGCAACTGGCGCGCTGAGTTCTCGCTGGCGGAGTACCTCGAACAAAACGGCATTCCCGGCCTTCAAGGCGTCGATACTCGCGCGCTCACGAAAAAACTCCGGGTTCACGGGGCGCTCAACGGGTTTATTTCCACCGCAGGCGTGGGCGAGAGCGAAGCGGTGGCGCGCGCGAAAGGCTGGCCGGGTTTGATCGGTGTGGATTATGTCAAGGAAGTGACGCACCCGGAATCCTTTGTCTGGGATGAAAAGGGCCTGCAAAGCGCGAATTTCCGCCTGGTCCGGGCCCAGGACAAAGCGGGCGCCGTCGCCGTGGACGATCCGTTGCCGGCGGCGGACATTCCGATTGTGGCGTACGACCTTGGCATGAAATACAACATCCTGCGCCGGTTGCGGCAGCACGGGTTCAAGGTGCGGGTAGTGCCGGCGACCACGACCGCCAGTGAAGCTCTGAAATCAAGACCCGCGGGCATTTTCCTCTCCAACGGCCCCGGCGATCCCGCCGCTCTGGACTACGCCGTGCGGGCCGTCACCGACCTCGTGAAGGGCGACATACCGATTTTTGGAATTTGTCTCGGGCACCAGATTCTCGGCCTTGCCTTCGGCGGCAAAACGTTCAAGTTGAAATTCGGTCACCGCGGCGCCAACCAGCCGGTCAAAGATCTCGCCTCCGGTCAGGTGGAAATTACCGCGCAAAACCACGGGTTCGCGGTGGACCCGAAATCGTTGCCCGCGGAGGTGACGGTGGATCGGGTGAATCTGAACGATCAAACGGTGGAGGGAATGCGCCACCGGACTAAGCCGATTTTTTGCGTGCAGTATCATCCGGAAGCCTCCCCCGGCCCGCATGACTCAACGCCCTTGTTTGCCGAGTTTCGCGCCATGATCGAGCGCCGGTAATTCGCCCGGCGGGCAGGATCGAGCCCGGCCGTAATGCAGAGATTCAGGCGATGGAATAATTCCATGTTTCCGTTTGACTTGAATTGGTTGGTAGAGATAATCCGGTGTGTGTAAGTGACCTATGGCAAAGCTTGTTGTCCTCAGTGCGGGAATGGCCGGACGTTCGTACGAGTTGAATGTGGATAAAACCACCATCGGACGGGTTGAGGACAACACGTTCCAGATCGCCGAACCTTCCGTTTCCAGCCATCACTGTGAGGTGATCTTGCGCGGCGGCGATGTCATCATCAAAGACCTCAACTCCACCAACGGCACTTTCATCAACGGTGAGAAGATTTCCGACGGCGTTTTGAAGCCCGGCCAGGTCCTGCGTTTGGGCCAGATTGAGATACAGCTCGAGGATGGCGCCCACGCGGCCCCGGCTCCATCCGCCGCACCCGCGAAGGCCGCGGCGGCTCCGGCGACGGCTCCGGCGAAAAAACTCATGGACTCGACCCTGCTCATGCAACGCGGAGTCAGCCTGAGCGAGTTGGAACAGGGCCCGCGCACTGCGGGTTTCGATACCACCAGCAAGGCCTTTTCCAAAAAGAGCAACCAGGCCAATAAATGGATTTTCGTCGGGGCGATCATCGTGATTGTCATCATCGGCGTCGTCCTCTTGATCGCGTTCCTGCAGGTGAGCGGACATTAGGAGAAAGGCGGAGGGAAGAAATCAGAACACCGGGACTTCTTCGTACAATCCCATCAATCCTTCTGCCTTTCCCCGTTTGTCATCAGGCCTTCGGCGTTTCTTTCAACCACCGCGCCACGTCCGCAGCCGCGTAGGTGATGAGCAGGTCCGCTCCAGCCCGGCGCATCGCCAGCATGCTCTCCAGGGTCACCGCGCGCTCATCGATCCAGCCCTTTGCCGCCGCGGCTTTCACCATCGAATATTCGGCGCTGACGGCGTAGGCGGCGGTCGGATAACCGAACTCAACCTTGACCCGGTGCAAAACGTCCAGATAAGCCAGGGCTGGCTTCACCATCACAATGTCGGCCCCTTCCTGAATATCGAGCGCCACTTCGCGCAAGGCCTCGGCGGCATTCGCCGGGTCCATTTGATAGCTGCGCCGGTCTCCGAACCTTGGCGCGGATTCCGCCGCTTCGCGGAAAGGGCCGTAAAACGCCGAGGCGAACTTTGCCGCGTAGGACAGGATCGGCGTTTCCGTGAAGCCGAGTTTGTCGAGCTGTTCCCGGATGGCGCGCACCCGTCCGTCCATCATATCGCTGGGCGCCACCAGATCCGCTCCGGCCTCGACGTGGCTGGCGGCGGTGCGCGCGAGCAGTTTCAACGTCGGATCATTCAAAACCCGGGCGCCGGCCTTGTCGCGTCGGACAACGCCGCAATGACCATGTGCCATGTATTCACACAGGCACACGTCGGTGATGACGAGCATTCGCGGAAGCTCCTTTTTCAACAAACGGATTGCCTGTTGCACGATTCCGTTGGCCGCGTAGGCGCCGGAAGCGCGGGCGTCCTTGTTGTCGGGAATGCCAAAGAGCAGAACCGCCGGGACGCCCAATCCATGCGCCAGCGCCGCCTCGCGGACCAGTTCATCCGGCGAAAGTTGAAACACTCCGGGCATCGCGTGGATGGGGCGGCGCACCCTGCGCCCGCTGCGGGCGAAGAGCGGCAGGACGAGTTGCGCCGCGCTTAACTGGGTTTCGCTGACCAACCGGCGCAGGACGGCGGATTGGCGCAGGCGCCGCGGCCGGTAAGCAGGGAACTGTCCTATAAAACGCAAGCTCATGGCTTTATTCTAGGTTCCAGGTTGCAACTTCCAAGTTCCAAGTTGACTTCCGGCTTTGCAGGAAGAACAAACAGCGTAAGCTCGAGACATGCAGAAGCTGAAACGAGCAGCCGGTTTATTTCTGATCATTTGTATTTTCGGCCTCGGCACTTTTCTCGGGCTGCGCCTGAGCCGGCTGACCGGCGGGCGCGCCGTGCCCCGGATGTACAGTTCCCCCGTATTGCTGCAACAGGTGCAGACGCTTTCGGAATTGGTCACCGTCAAGTACATCATGGAAAAGGTGGAAGGGATTGAAATACCGTCTGAAAACGTGCTCGGCAAAGCTTTGGGGAGTGAAAACCGCGTGTTGCTTCTCGCCCATGGCATCGTAAAAGCCGGCGTGGACTTGAAACGGCTTAAGACCGAGGATCTGCAGGTCGCTGGAAAACAGGTCCGGGTCAAGCTTCCCCCGCCGGAGATCACGGATGCCTACCTCGATGATGACCTGACGAGAGTCATTGACCGGAAAACCGGCCTGCTGGCCCCGCCGGATAAGGACCTGGAGCAGACGGTCCGCCAGAATGCCATCGACGACATTCGCCGCGCGGCGCGGCTGGGCGGAATTTTGAAGGACGCCGACGAGCGCGCGCGGTTCCAATTGGCGAACCTGTTTTTGCAGCTCGGTTTTGAGAGCGTGGAATTCGAACCTGCCCAGGACCTTTCTCCGCGCCCGCTCAATCCGCCGCCGGGCGAAACCGTCGAAAAACAAACGCCGTGATTTCGTGCGCGGCCGGGATTTTTGCCCACAGCGCGACGCACCAATAAGCCGAGCCGGCGAGGATGCCGGGCACAAAAACGGCGCCGATTTTCAGGGGCAACGTGGCGTGCCCCAGCCTCGCATCCCAGTGGCGGCCGGCCCACCAGGCAATTCCCCCCGCCAACGCGGCCGCCAGCGCTTGCGGGAGAAAAACCGGCCATAACACGCCCATCTCCAGGCTTCCCAGTTTGCGCCGGAGCGCGTAGAGCAGGAGTGCCAGGTTGCCGGCCGAACTCACCGTGTTCGCGAGTCCCAGACCGCCTTGCCGAAACGGCCACACCAGAAAGCAGGCGAAGACCAGGTTCAATCCCAGGCACATGATGCTGACTTTCATCGGTGTTGTCGTATCGCCCAGCGCGTAGAACGCGCGGGCCAGCACGTTGACCAGCGAGTAGGCCACCAGACTCGCGCCCAGACATTGCAGCGCGAATGTCGCCCGCATCGTCGAGTCCGGACCGAATTTGCCGCGCTCGAACAGCAGCCGGATGATCGGTTCGGCCAACACCACCAACAGCACGGCCATCAACAAATTGAGGAGAATCAAGTGCTCGATGCCCCGTCGCAACGTCGCCCGGAATTCGGAATAGTTCCTTTCAGCGGCCAGACCGGATAGCGTTGGCAGCAGGAACGTCGCGAGCGAAAGGCCGAACACGCCCTGGGGAAGTTCCATCAGCCGCACCGCGTAATTAAAGGGTGCGATCAAGGGCTGCTGCGGCGTGTCCAGCCAGAATCCCAAACCCTGGATGATCGCCACGTTGATTTGAAAGGCGGCCACCCCCATCGCCCCCGGAATCATCTGCCGCACCACACGCCGGACCGACTCGTTGCGCCAGGGCGAAACCCAGCGGTAACGAAAACCGTCCCACCAAAGGGATGGCAGTTGGAACGCGGCCTGCGCCACGCCCGCCACGAGCACGCCGACGGCCAAAGCAAAAATCTGTTGCTGCAACACATGACCCCAGCCCGGCGCCAGCCAGAGTACCGATGCAATCATCACGACATTCAGCATCGTCGCGCCCAGAGCCGGAATGAAGAAATGGCCGCGGGCATTGAGCATTCCCATAAACGCGGCGGCCACACAGACCAGCAGCATGTAAGGGAACATCATCCGCAGCAGCCGAAGCATGAGGTCCGTCTTGGCCGTGAACGTGTGCAGCCCCAAAGCCAGGGACACGCCCGCCAGCACCACGGCAATCACCACCGCCGCCGCCACAATCAACCCGGATATGACCGCGTTGGCGGTGTGCCACATTTCCCTTTCGCCCACTGTTTTCTCCTTTTCCTTGAAGACGGGGATAAAGGCCGCGGTGAGCGCGCCTTCACCCAGCAATCGGCGGAACAGGTTGGGAATGGTGAAGGCCACCTGAAATGCGCCGGCTACCCACCCGTCGCCCATGAACCGCGCATAGACCATCTCCCGGACCATGCCGAGAACCCGGCTGCTCAAGGTGGCGGCAGCCATGCCGCCTGAGGCTTTCAGCATCTTCGACACCCTCGCAGGCTAAAGTCCAAGGCTCAAAGTTCAAAGTCCAAAGTCGAAATCCTCGACCTTCCGCCGGTTCTCGCAACCTCTCACGAGTGAGCCGTCTGGAAGCTGATCACCGCGCCGTCCTTTGGAAATGTATGCGGAACGTCCGGCAGCATCCTGGCCGCGAGACGACGAATCTTCGGAAGATCGGCCCAGTAAGCCCGGGCCAGATGAACGAACACAATCCGCTTGACCGGGCGTTTCCGGAGATAGGAGAAGATTTCTTCCGGGGTAAAATGCGCCACCTCACAAACCAACAAATCGAGCGGCTTCTGCAGCAGCGGTTCCAGGTCTTCCGGCCTGCCCAGGTCCGCGCTGTGGCCGACACGCAGGCGGCCGGCTTCGAGCAGGAAGCAATAACAGGCGAAAGCGCCCCGATATTGCTTGTGAAAATCCGCGCGGACCCGGTCGAGATGCGACGTCGGAAAGGGCGTCACGCGGACCTCGCGGACCGCAACGGGCTTTCCGGCGCTCAGGGGCGCGAATCGCAGACGAAACCCGAACAACTCGTCAAAAAGGAACGCGGCCTTCAGCATGCCTTCTAACGGCTTGACGGCGTCTCCCGGCACATGGACCCGCAACTCCTTGCGGCGGCCTTCGAGCCAGCATCCTTGCATGAACATGAAAAACCCTCCGATGTGGTCCGCATGCAGATGCGAGATGAAAATGCTGTCGATCAGATCGTAACTGAACCCGCCGGCCTGGAAACGGCCGTCAATCGACTCCCCGCAATCCACGAGGACAGACGTCTCGCCGAAGCGATAAAGAAAGGAGGCGTGGTTGCGGTCAGCGCACGGAAAACCATCGCCCACACCAAAACAAGTTAAAGAAGATTTTTGCATTGCAGAATCCCGGCTGGGATTCTGCCCCCCGGAGCTGCAATTCACAAGCCGGAGAAAGCAGGATTTTCGGAGCGCGCTCGTCTGCGGAGCACGAGTCACCGCCCGATTCGCCACGCACGGTCGCTCTGCCCATGAAGCTGATCTTCGTGGAGGGAAGCGCTCCGTCGCTTCCCCATCTGGTTGCTCACGGCACTGACGGAGCGGTGCCCTCCAGGTTTTCGCGCGGGTTCATGGCCCCAAGGCGCGCCTCGTTGAGCCGCATTTTCCAGGCGAAAGTCCGGCTTAATCGTCGCCTCCCAGAGCCGCGTTGCGGTAGTGCAGGATCGAGAATTCCGGCGTGTCGCGGACCGTCTCGACCAGCCGGAACCGGTCGTCAAACAGCGGGAAGAAGACATCTCCTTCCACCTCGCGTTTCACCAGCGTCAGATAGATATCCGAGCACAGCGGCAAGGCCTGTATGTAAATCTGCGCGCCGCCGCAGATGAAAACGTCGGTTGCAAACTGGGCCGGATCCAGCTTCAACAGGTCCGTCTCGAGCCTTACCTGGGTTCCGCTCTGGAGGCCGATCCTCGGCAGGTCGAACTGGTATGGTTTCTTGAGGCATTTCGCGCGCAGGCCGAGAGTGGACCGGCCAAACAATTCCGGGTGTTGCCTTCGGAGGCGAATGGGGTGGCGCGTGAGGACCACATTGAGCCGATGGGGGAGCGGCTTGCCCAGCGCTTCGAACGTTTTGCGCCCCATCATCACGACATTCCCGGCGGTCATTTGCTTGAACCACTTGAAATCCTCCGGCAGATGCCAGGGGATCTTGTTGCCAACCCCGATCACGCGGTTCAGCGACATCGCCGCTATGGCCTTAAAGTATTTCATGCGGCGTCAGTGCCTGCTATTTCGGCTCTTTCCACTTTTCTCTGCTGGTATCGATGTCATCGGACCATTTGCTGCCGGGTCAATAGTAGAAACTGACCCCCTCGACTGGAAAGGACTTTACCGAAGGAGAAAGGAAGGGGCGGCACGAGCTCTGAACCGCCCCCCTTGATAACGGCTCCCTGGTTCTGAAAAAACATCGGGAACCGCACGCACGCTATAGCGGAACCCGGGTTCTGCAATTGAAATTTGTCAAATCTTATTCACAACGCACGGCGCTGCGACGCTGCCGTGCGTCCGGAATAAGGCGGAAAGCCGAATCTGGTGGTGCTGCAGTTCGGTGGGGCGAGACTCCCGGCGAGCCGCTGGCCGGGTAAATCGTTCGGTTTCCGGCTCGCGAGGACGCTCGCCCCACCAACTTTTTGGCTAAACAGTACCACACCCCAAATCTGCTTCCCTTGACACGCGAGTGCGCATGGCGAAGACTGTGCGTCTTATGGCGGAGCCTAAAGAGAACGCGCTCATGGAAAAAATCGTGTCCCTGTGCAAGCGGCGCGGGTTCATTTACCAGTCGTCCGAGATTTACGGCGGCATCAACGGCTTCTGGGATTACGGCCCGCTCGGCGCCGAGCTCAAGCGCAACGTCAAGGAACTCTGGTGGAACGCGATGACCCGCCAGCGCGACGACGTCGTCGGGTTGGAGGCGACCATCATCATGGCGTCTCAGATCTGGAAGGCCAGCGGGCACGTGGACACGTTCAGCGATCCGATGATTGACTGCAAAACATGCAAGGGCCGCTTTCGTGCCGATCAGACGAACGAAACACCCTGTCCGCAAAAGCCGAGCAAAATGGTTTCCGAATGTCACGGTGAGAAGACCGCGCCGCGCGCGTTCAATCTGATGTTCCAAACCTACGTGGGCCCGGTGCAGGACGACTCGGCCGTCGCCTACCTGCGCCCGGAGACGGCCCAGGCCATCTTCGCGCAGTTCAAGAACGTGCTGGAGACGTCGCGTCAGAAGGTGCCGTTCGGCATTGCGCAGGTCGGCAAGGCGTTTCGCAACGAGGTCACGCCGCGCAACTTCACGTTCCGCTCGCGGGAGTTCGAGCAAATGGAACTGGAATTTTTCATCAGGCCGGATGAAGCCGTGGAAGCCATTTCGGGCCGCGTGGCGAAAGCCGCGACGGTGACGGGCGGAACCCTCGAACCTCGAGCTTTCAGCCCTCAGCCCTCGACCCTCAGCCCTCAACCCGATTGGGGCTGGGAAGCCTGGCACAAATACTGGGTCGAGGAGCGGATCCGGTTTTATGAAGGCATTGGCCTGCCGCGCGCGACGCTGGTGGAGTATTGGCAGAAGCCGGAGGAACTGGCGCATTACGCCAAGGCGTGTGTGGATATTCTTTTCAAGTTCCCTTTCGGCACGCAGGAACTCGAAGGCATCGCCGCCCGCAGCGATTTCGATCTGTCACAGCACGAGCGTTTTTCGGGCAAATCCATGGGCGTGTTCGACGAGGAACTCCGCGCCGCGTGGTCCCGCCCCGGCGGGCTCGACGAGACGAAAAAGAAGGAGCTGTGGCAGCGCTATCACGATGCGCGCTTGAAGTATCTCGCCAAAATGGGCGTGGAACAGGCCCAGGCGGAGAAAGATGCGCGAGAAGACGCCGATGGGCTCGCCAAAGGCCAGTACATACCGCACGTGATCGAGCCGTCGGCCGGCGTGGACCGGCTCATTCTGGCCTTGATCTGCAATGCCTATGCCGAAGACCAAATGCCCGATGAAAAAGGGAAAATGGAAACGCGCGTCGTCCTGAAATTCCATCCGCGCGTGGCGCCGGTCAAAGTGGGGGTGCTGCCGTTGCTCAAGAACAAGCCGCAATTGGTCCGAAAGGCGCTTGAGGTGCGCGACCTGTTGCGGCCGTACATGAATGTGTTTTACGACGACGCCGGGGCGATTGGCCGGCGTTATCGCCGCCAGGACGAGGCCGGCACGCCATTTTGCGTCACGGTCGATTTCGAAACAGTGGAGGGGTTGAAGGAGGGGCCATTGGCCGGCCAGAAGGACACCGTCACCATGCGTTATCGCGACGATGGCAAGCAGGACCGTATCCCGATCGGCGGGTTGCTCAATTGGCTTCTAGCTAAAATTCGGTGAGCTTGGTTGAAATGAACATCCGACGTCCAACAACCAACATCGAACATCGAACGGAAGGTGTTGTTCCCGCCCCGCGTCGGGCCGGCGCTTCCTGATGGGTGACAAGGAGGGGTGGACTTATGGCTGACGACACAGGAATTCGCAAAAAGCGCGCGCCCACGCTTTACGCCATCATCGTCTTCAAACTCCTGAAAGGCCTGCTGTTTCTGGGGCTGGCGATTCTGGCGTACACGCTGTCCGACAATGACCTGCCCGCTGAGTTCCACAACCTGCTCCATGTGCTGCGCGTGAATCCGGAGAGAAAGTTCTTCATTGAACTTGCTCAAAGCATTGGCCAGCTCACGGAGGCAAAGGTGCTGTGGGCCGCGGCTGGAACGCTGGCTTACAGCTTGTTCTCGCTGGTGGAAGGGACCGGCTTGTTGTTTCGCGTGAGCTGGGCCGGCTGGTTGGCGATCGGCGAATCCGCCTTTTTCATTCCGATCGAGATGTATGAATTGGTGAGCCATATAAACCGCAACCGGAATCCCTGGATTGTTTTCGGCGTTCTGGCGGCCAATATTGTCATTGTCTGGTACCTCTTCCAGAACCGGCATCGCCTGTTTCGACATTATCACCGTTAGAGCGCAAGCGCGCCCTGGAATTCGACCCGGCGCCGCCTTTCTCCGTGGTCGCGTTCGTGGGAACGCGGCTGTCCATTTCATCTGTCCTCGGACTGACGTCTGCAGCTACTGCGGGGACTCAGAGCATTTGCCAGAAGTAGTTTCCGGATAGGTGGGGACGCGCTGCGTCGCGTCCGCGGCTGCGCGCAGCGCAGCCCTGCCCGATGCGGGAATGAACTATGGCAACCACGCTAGGCGACCTGTCCCCGGGCCTCGGCCAGCGCCGAATCCAACACCTGCGCGGCGGTCGGCAGGGATTCCCGAAACGCGTCCAGTTGCGAATTCAAACGCTCGATGGTTTGACGGACGCCAAAGGCAAGCAACCGCTGATACCACTGCACGAACGCCCGGCTGGTGGCGGCTTCTTCTCCGGCGTCGCGCGTCGGCGGCATTGGCTGCAGCTCGGCCGCGGCGCAGATGATGAGTGCCGCCAGTGCGCGTGGCGGACGGGAGCCGTTGCACGCTTTTTCCCAGAGTGGACGCGCGTCGGCGGTTTCCCCCCGCAACAACAGCACCTCGGCCCGTTGGGCGATGATCGCCGGGTCGTCCGGCAGGCAACGGAGGGCTTCTCCGGTCCAATCGTATGCGAATTCAAGGAAATCCCGCCGGCTGAGCGCGATTTCACCACCCAGCCGCCACGCGGTGATGTTCCCGGAATCCCGGGCCACCAGTTCGTGCAAACGATGCAGCGCATCGATCTGACGGTCCTGTTCCGTCAGGAAACGGGCGTAATCCAGTTTTGATTCCTCGACTCGTCCTGTCTCTTTGAGGGCCGCCTCGAAGGCCTTCTCCGCGCCGGCGGCATCGCCCAGTTTGGCGAGGCTCAAGGCCAGGCAATGGTGCGGCGCTGCGGACATGATATCGGCGTTGAGCGGTGAGAGCGCGGGTTCCTTGCGTTTGCTCAGACAGCGGCGCATCTGGTCGGCGGCCTCGCGATACTGCTTCAATTCAAAATGCGACAGCCCGAGCGCGAAGTGCAGCGAAGCGGTCAGGCCGCCATTCTTGCCGCCATTCTTGGCGAGCGGCGAAGTCAGCACCCGCACGATTTCGGCGTGCTCTCGTTGTTTGTAAAGGTGACAGGTAAACTGGGTCAGCAACACTTCGCGGAGTTCGGGCACCACTTCGGCGGGAGGCTGGGCGGACATAAGCTGAAACGCCTCGCGGTAATGGGTCAGACCGTCAGCCAGGTTGCCGGAACGGACCAACTCCAGCCCCAGGTTCATCACGAGATTCGCGTCGTTCGGAGATTCCTGCACCGCCTGGTGGAGCAGGCGCAGGTTGCGCTCGACCTTGTTGCGATCCTCGAGAACTTCCCGCCTGTAGCCGTGGTGCAGGATTTGGGCGGTGCCGAGACCGGTTTGCAGCCCCCAGCCCCTCGACAGCGCGATCAGACTCGGAAAAACCTGCTCGTGGATGCAGCCATGGAAATAGGCGCCGGGCGCGTTGCGGAACAGGCGCGGCACGTAGCTTACGCCCTCCGTTTCCAGCCCCTGGTTCATCAACGGCAGGCGGTAGGCAATGGCTTTGGAATTCTTCAAATCGGTTTTCAGGCGCGCGTGCTGGTCGCCCGGCAATTCCTCGTCGGCATCCAGGATCAGAACCCAGTCTCCCGTCGCGTGCTCCAGCGCGGCATTGCGCGCGGCGCTGAAATCATCGCACCAGGCGAAGGAATGCACCTCGGCGCCACTGGATTTCGCGATCTCCACCGTGCGGTCGGCGGAGCCGGTGTCAACCACGATGACCTGGTGGGCGATGGGTTTGACGGAGTCGAGGCATCGCTCGAGGAATTTCTCCTCGTTCTTCGCGATGATGCAGACCGTCAGGCGAGTGGATGGTGGATGGTGGATGGTGGATGGATCGGAGGCGACACCGGGTGGGAGTTTCAGCCACACGGGCCGGGTGTTGCCCTTGATCGATTTCTGCAGGAACTGTCGGGGCGCTTTCCAGCCCGGCGCCAGATCGGAGGCGGCCTGGGCGCATTGCCGGGCGCTGACGGAATCCCCGGCCGCCAGGGCGATTTCGGCCAGCAACAGGAAAGCTTCGGGGTGGAAGGGCCGCTGTTGGATGGCGGCGACGGTCGCTTCCCACGCCGCCTGGAGATTCTTCTGCCGCAGCAGTTCGCGCGCTTCACCGAGATGCCCGAGCTGCGCGCAGGGCGGCGGCGGCACCGGTTGTTTTTTCCGGGCGCCAACGGTCGTTGCCGGGCTCAATCCCTTCTCCGTCCAGCACCGCTGGTCGCTGGAAAGCTCGTGGCTGTTCTGCAATTCCGGCAGCGGGGTTTTCAGAGGCATGCCGGCCGGCAGTGCCGCAGGCATCAAATAGCCAACCTGGGGCGGCACTTCAACCGGAATTCCCCATTTTCGCTTGAACAGCTCCCAGTTCGTGAGGATGGCCTGCCGGTAGTCAATCCGGGCACCATTAAAAGTGGCGTTGCCGACGTGATGGATGAAGGCATCGTCCGCAATGCGCGTTTCGAAACCCGCCAAGTGGGCGCGAATGCAGAAATCGTCGTCCTCCAGGTTGCCGGAACCAAACTGCTCGTCGAGACCGCCGACGGCATCGAGGACGGCGCGGCGGGCGAGCAGACAAAAGCCGATGACGCGGTCAACCTTCCGGGACTGACCGGCGTGCTGTTCGGCCCATTCGGAGGCGAAGGCGGGCAGTTCCTCCAGCGCGCGGTATCCCGGCTTTTCTACGACCTGCTTGCCCAGGACGAAATTCGAGCGCGGCCCGACGATGCCGGTGCGAGAGTGCTTCGCGAACACGGCGAGCATGTTTGTGAGCCAGCCGGGCGCAGCTACCGTGTCGTTGTTGAGCAACAGCACGAAATCGCCGCGAGCCAACGCCAGCCCGTGGTTATTGCCGGCGGCGAAGCCGTGATTGGTGCGGTTGACGATGAGCCGGACGTTTTCGTGCTTCGCCGAATACTGATGGAAATGGTCAAGTGTGCCGTCCGTGGAGCCATTGTCCACGAGGATGAGTTCGTGAGGTTCCGGCGTGTGGCGCTCGATGCTTTCGAGACAACGCCGGGTGTGGTCGAGCTGATTGTGGGCGAGGAGGATGATGGACACGAGCGACGAGCCGGGCGTGACGGGCGGTTCGGCCATGGGGGTCGTTCCGCTGACGGTCAACTGCGGGACAGCGGCTACAGCGGGGAATCGGGGTTCTGGGCTGGGATGAGGCGGGGCTGACCATGAGCTGGCGTCAGAAGGCTGAGGGGGTTGGGATATCTGGTTCCAAAGCTCCTGAGCTTTTTGTTTGAGGGCAGGTTCGCCCGCGATCGCGGGTGTGGCCAGAATCGTGCGGAGCACGTTTTGGCCGGTCTGCCAGTCGCCGCCTTGGACAAGAATTTCCGCGGCCAGGAGCATGGAGCGCAGGTCGCCCGGCCTGATTTGGAGCGCCTGGTGACAGAGTTGGCTGGCCCGACGGAGATCGTTCAGGTCCCGATGCAGGGCGGCCAATTCGAAGGCGGCCTTGTGGCTCGTGGGATGAAGTTGCACGGCCCGTTCGAGCCATTTGCGGGCAAGGTCGGTGTCGCCGCGCTGTCTGGCGATCACACCTTTCAAGACCAGAACACCGACCGATTCGGGCGCCAGTTCCTCGGCTTGACGAATCCATTTGGCGGCCTCTGAATGCCGGTTTTGGGAACAGTTCAGGACAGCCAAGGCAATGAGAGCGCTGTGGAAGGTGGGATATTGGCGGACGTTTTCCCGGAAAATGGCTTCGGCCGTGGCGCGAAAGCCATGGTCGAGCCAATCGTAACCCAGCGCCAAGTCACCCAACCGCCGCGTCTCTTGCACGACCGGGCTGATGACCGGCGGAGGCACGATTCGGCCGGAGGCAGGGTCGCATAGAAAGTTCACCAACTTCTGGGCGACGGAGGTCTCAGACCAGCGTTCGGCAACGACCCGGTGTCCGGCGGCAGCCAGTCGTTTCCACAGTTCCGGGTCAGTATAGAGTCGAACCACGGCGTCGGCGAAGGCTTGGGGATCGTCCCGCACCAGGAGATGTTCGCCGTCCGTGAGGGACATGCCTTCGGCGCCAATGGTCGTGCTGACGACAGGTAAACCTTCGGCCATGGCTTGGCCGACCTTGCCCTTCATTCCGGCCCCGTAGCGGAGGGGGGCGACCGAAACGCGCAACCCTTGCCAGTAGGGCGTGAGGTCGGGCACGTAACCGGTCACGATGACGGAAGGGGAAGCCAGCGCCTGGACGGCGGGCGGGGGTGCGTTTCCGATCAGATGGAGCTTCACGTCCGGCAGGTGCCGTTGGATCCGGGGCAAGATTTCTTTGGCCAAGAGGACGGCCGCATCCACGTTGGGCGGGTGGAGGTAAAAACCAACAAAGCCAATGTCGCGGCGGCTTTCGTAGGCGGCCGGCGCAGGGGCCAACGCGTGGACATTGGGCACAACCCCGGTCCGCAGTCCGGGGAACTCGCGCAGCAGGACTTCTTCGTCCGGTTCGGTAACGGCCAGGGTGATATCGCCGAGGGAGTAGGCCACTTTTTCCTGTTTCCGGGTGCCCAGGGCCCGCAACCAGCAAGGGACATCGTCCAAGATCGCGGCTTCACGAAGTTCCCGGAGGTAGGCCACGTCGACGGAGTCGACAGCCACGCGGATGCCGGGGCAGCAGGCGCGAATGGTCGGTACAAACTGGAGGGCGATGTTCCACCAGAGGACCCAGGCGGCGTCGAATTGTTTATGGGCGATGACGTCGGCCAGTTGGCGGATGGTGGAGCGGCAACGCTGGCCGTTCTTGCGTTGGACAAGTTCCAAACAATGGGTCTCGATGCCCAGGTCGGCGCAGGCTTTGGCATAGCGCCGCGTTTCCTTCGGATCTTCCATGGTGTCGCGGGCCACAAGGGTGACGCTGTGGCCTTCACGACGGAGGGCGCACACAAGCTGGAACAGGCGGAAATCCCCGCCCATCCGGTCGAATTGCGGCAGGTGCTGGCAAGCCACAAGTAGCCGTTTGTGTTTGCCGGGGGGAGGTGAGGTGCGGACCGACTCCGTGTAGCGGTCCAGGCCCGGGGATTGATTTGCCGCCGCAACGAATTGGTGGGCGATGTCATCCCAACGGAAATGTTGACGGGCGTGTTCGAGTGCCGCGGCTCGCATGGCCTTGAGCTTTGGCTGGTCGCCGAGCGCTTTGGCCAGCACACTGGCGAGTCTCTCGGGCTCTTCGCCCGCGAAGACGTAGCCGGTCTGGCCTTCGATGAGGCTTTCGGCCAGGCCGCCGTTGGTGGAGACCACGACCGGGCAACCGCAGGCTTGCGCTTCCACGGCGGTGAGCGGGAACGGATCCAGCCGCATGCTGGGCAGGGACGGGACGACGGTGAGCGCGGAGCGGGAGAAGGCTTCGGCCAACTGCGCCTGGGAGACGCTGCCGACGAAATGGATGCGGAAGTTGGTTGAAGAAACCCACTCGGTGTCCAGGAACGGGCGGTCGTAACCCCACAAGCTGGCGGACCCGTGGATCCACAGCTCGGCTTCGGGACATTCGCGGCCGAGGAGATTGACCGCTTCGATGAGGAGTTTGACCCCTTTCTCCGCGACGAGGGCGCCCGCGAAGGCGAGGCGGTGCGGTTCCCATTGGCAGGGCCGCGGCTGGAAGATGGCCTCGTCAAAGCCATTATGGATGACGGTGCCTTTTTGGGGCAGCAGCCCCTGCTTTTGCAGGGCGCGGCGCAGGGCCTTGGAAACATAGACGATGCCGGCGGGGAGACGGTTCAGGGTGGAGGCATCGGCGCAGGTCAACCTCAGATCCGAATCCTGGAGCCAGAGCAGGCGTTTGGCAATGGAGGGGAAGTCGAGCGAACATCGGATGATGTCCGCGCGGGTGACGGCGATCAAGGCTTCCACGGGTCCATCGAGCCGGGACAGGCCGGCGCGCGGGTCGTAGCCGGCGCCCAGGTCGAGGTAATGCACGCCGTCGTGTTCGCACGAACCGGTCTTGATCTTGCCGATGACAGTCACCTGGCGCCCGATGCGCCGGAGCGCGCGGGCGAGATGGATGGTGGCCATCTCGGCGCCGCTATGGATGCCCGTGGGTGAGAACGGGTGATCTTTGTGGAAGATGACGTAGTGCGACGGGCGGACGTCGGTGGTCGGTGACTGGGTTTGCATAGCGAGAGCTAGAGTTTCTGCATCCAGAACGAACAGCCGTGGGAGGGCTGGATCCCCCGGTAAAGCTGGTCCAGTTCGGCGGCTTTCTTCCGCCAGAGAAACCGGTTGGCGATCAGGATCCGGTACGCCGGGTTGTGCATGAGAAAAGCCTGCAAAAGGAATTGCTCGTTCCACGTTTGCCCGCGCTGGAAAACATAAGGATCGAAGTAATCGTCGGGCAGGACGATGTCATGCAGGTGGATGATGACGCCCGGCTGCAGGCGCGGGAGGACGCGGAAGAAGAACCAATTGACATCGCTCGCGATCTTGCTGCAGTGGGAGCCGTCATAGAACAGCACGTCGCCCGCAGCCAGCGCGTCGAAGACGCTGAAGGAGACGCGCTGGAGAATGGCCGGGTGGTGGCGCCAGCTCGAAGGCAAATGGGGAAAGATTCTCGGATTGGGATACGGTTCGATGAGGGTGACGTCCGCCGGGTGGCCTTCCTGTTCGTTGAACTCGAGGGCTTGCTTGAGCAAGAGGCTGGACCAGCCGCAGCCGATCTCAACATACAGCTCCGGTTTGCGGGAACGCACGAGGCCGTATTGCACCAGCGCGTCGGCGTTGTTCCAAAAGCCATTCTCCCATCCATAGGCATGGCAATCGGCCGGCGGCGACTGGGGAATATCGCGCAGTTCCTCTAGGAACGGGGCGATTTCGCGCGCTGCGGCCAGTTGATCGTCCACGCGCCAGTCGATTTCCGGCGGATCCGGCTGGTCGTGCCACAGGTCGTAGTTTTGTTGGAGGAAATCGCAGTCGTTCAGGGGCGAGTAGAAATCGTTGCGTTGAAGGTGGAACCCGAGTTGTTGCAGCTTTCGGAAACCCACATGCACGAACAGGTTCTCCAGGAGGTTTCTCAACGCTTCGTCGGAGCCGGGCAACGCCGGCTCCGCGCGAGGCGATACTCCGGATTGCGGCCCGACCCGGGCTCGTGTGGGGGCGGTGGCGAACTGTGAGAGATCGAAGCGGCAACGGCCGAGGATTTGGAGTGCTTCGGGGATGGAAGGATCTTCCATGAGCAACCGGCGGCAGATTTCGCGCGCCTGGCTGTGCTGGCCGGCTTTCAACATATCGGAGGCTTTCCGGAGCAGATCCTTTTGCTGAGCCGAACCGTTACGGGACAGGAGGGGTTGGGCCGGGGCAGCGGGAGCACCCGGCGGCGGCGGTAAAGACGAATGAGGGGGCATGGTGTATTGGGCGTGGACGTCTCTATTTGGACTTCAACACGACAATTGCCTGGTAGCTGTCCGCACGGGGTTTGATTTCGGCGATGTGGAAGAACTGCCCCCAGATTCTCCGGATATAGTCGGAGTGGAAGAACGTGTAGCAGTATTCCCATCGGTTCCCCCGGATCTCGAGACATTCGCCGGGGAGATTCGGCGGGCCATGCAACGAGGACGGGATCCAGGCGGGCATGCCGTGTTCGCGGAACCAAGTCCAGGTGTTCTCGTCATGGACCGACAGGAAAAGGCATCCATCTCGTCTCAACACCCGGCGGAGTTCCAGCAGCCACAGATCGCGCATGGCGATCAGATGCGTGACGACGGACAGCCCGTAAATGAATTTGAAAGTGCCGTCCGGGAAAGGCAGGTGAGGCAGGCTGGAGCTGTTGAAGAATCGGAATGGCGGGGAGAGATGGTCTTGCGCCCATTGGATGGAAGCCGTGTGCACATCACAACCCCAGACCTCACAGCCACGGCCAGCCTCAGCCAGGAAGTTGCGGGTGGTGCGGCCGGCGGCGCATCCCCAATCCAGCATGGCGTCGCCTTTGTCCAGAGTGAGGTTGTGGTCCTGGAGCAGTTGCGTCAGGACCTGGTAGGATCTGCGCCCGGAAGCTAGGTAATGGTCCAGGTTGCCCGCGCCATAGCCCATGGTCAGGTCGGCGGGCGGGATAGGCAGGCCATCGATTCCAGTTGGCGCCGTCGCCGGCTGTTCCATGATGGCCAGGGGTTGTTGGTAGTTGCCAACCACCAACTGGTGCAGCAGATGTTCCACGCCGAAGGATTGCCAGGCGCGGGAACGAGCGGTGTAATCGCCCTGGAGATTGTAGAGCACCTTTTCCGAAGGGGCGGCAGCCGGCGTCGCGACGGCGGGGCCGGGAGGGGGGGGCCGGATTTGGGCGGTCGGGACAGAGCTCCCGGGAGAGTCGGAGCGGAGCGAAGGTTGAGCCAGTGCGTTTTCCTCCTGCATTTTCAAGGCATCGGCGTCCCGGGGGTCGATTGCCAGGATGCGGCGGCAGTGGACTTGAGCGTCGGCATGGCGACCGGCATTGAGACAAATGCGGGCGAGCACCTTGAGCGCCACGAGATCATCCGGATCGAGGATCAAGGCGCAGAGGGCCACGCTTTCGGCTTCCCTGGACTTTTGGAGCAATTGCAGTGCGAGCGCGCGGCTGGAATGGGCGGCGGCGGATGCAGGCAGTCGCTCTGCGGCGGTAGTATAGTCGGCCAAAGCGCCCGGGAGGTCGCCGAGGCTCAATTTGGTGTGGCCCAATGCCAGCGCCAGTTCGCCGTTGTCAGGCGTCTGCTGCAGAGCCGCGCTCAGGAATTCCTTTGCAGCGGCCACGTTTCCGCCGTCAAAGGCGGCGTTGGCCTGTTCGATCAAGGCCTGGTTGGAGGTCGGCCGTTCAAGGATCGTCATGGTGGGTTGTGGGGTTCGGGGTTTTGCCCGGCTGGAGGTGGAAGTATCGGAAATGAAGGCGGGGGCGCGCCAAAGGGCCCAGCGGAAATCGGCGGTACTGCCAAGGCTTTTGGTTTCGAGCACGATCTGGTGGCTCTGAGTGGCTGTTTCGGGAAGATCGATCCGCACCTCGTGCCAACGGCGGTCCGAGGGTTGATGAGTGGGGTCGAGGGCGATTGCGGCGACCGGGCGCTCATCTGCCCGCACGCGGAATTCACAGCCGCCGGCGCCAGGCTTGTCCCAGGCGTCCGGATGGATGGCCACGGCGGTGGTGAAACAGCCGCTTTTGCCGGTCGGGATTCGGAAAATCAATTCTGCCGGCGGATGCAGGCAGATGGCGCGAGCCGCTTTGCCTTCCAGGAACGAATCCCAGATGGCGGCCTGGCTGGCTTCACCCCGGCCCAGCACGGCATGGTTGAACTGTTCGATGAAGTCAAAGGTCGAATGACTGTCGCTGTGCGAGGGGAGGCCACTCGAACCGGATCCCGGGAGCTCGAATTTCGCGTGGCCGGCGGCCTCGAGGGAGACGATTTGCGGCCCGGTGTTCGACCCCATGGCGCCGCGTTCGTGGCGAGCGACCTGATCGCGCAATTGTGCCAATTCGACTTGCAGCGCAGCCACCCGGTCCTCTTTGAAGACGGCTGTGTTGGGAAACAACTCCGCGAGCTGGAAACGGTTTTCGCGCATGGCTTCGGATGTGTCCACGTGCCGCAGAATCTGCGCCGGCAAAGCCAGCGCCCTTTTCTCTGACCGGGCACGTACGCCCAATTCGATCATGGTTTCCACCAACTCGACCATGCGCGGAGCCGCCGGCGTTGTGCATTCCAAGGCATCGTGGAGGGTCGTTTCCTGGAAGAGCATCTTGGGGGCGGGCGGTTGAATCAATTCGACCATGACCGTCGGGATATGGGTCTCGGCGGTGAGGCGCCATGCGGGCTGCACGTAAAGCGGGACGTTGAAGAAATCCAGCGCGGCCACCGGCAAGCCCAACAGCATTCCCTCCAGCATCGCTGTGGAGGGCGTGGTAATCACGGCGTCCACTTGTTGCAGGACTTCGGCCAGTTCGAGTCCGCTCAGGTCGTTCACGGAAGAGGCGACGCCGATCTCGTCGGCCAGGCCCTGGGTCAGGCGCCAGATGGGTTGCAGCTCGAGTCCGCCGTGACGCGGGTTCGCCTCATGGAACCGCTTCAACGACAGGAGCGCTTCGCGCACGACGTCGTGCTGGGCCTCGGTGAAGTAGGGTGTGACGGCGGTCATTACGAGGACCCTGAAGGGTTCGTCGGCCGATCGCGTGCGGCGCCTCAGGCCGTGGTAACGGTCGAAGCGAGGCGCGCCGACGATCTCGCACTTGCCGGTGTTGCCCCACGATTCAAGGAACCGCGCCTGCGATCGTCCGAGGCAGGCGATCTTGTGGCCGAGGACAGGCTGGAATATTGCGCCCGGGACCAGGTCGGGATGTTCAAAAACGTTGCGATATTCCAGAATGCCGTCCGCGAGAACCAGGGTGGGGATGCGCTGCTCGACGGCCCGGCGGATCAAGGTCGGGTTGGGGTGATGATAAGTTTCGGCGGTGACGAAGATGCCCGTCTCGGCAGGAAACACCAAGTCGGACGCGGCCCCCTGAATGACCTGGACCGGGTGCCGGCAGCCGCTGAGCCAGCTCGAATAGAGCGGGTGAGCCGGGTCCTGGTTCAGTATCAAAATGCCGGGTGAATCAGACGACGCAGTCACCTTCGGGGAGGGCTGTGGCCGCGGTGTGCCGGCCACCAACCACCATTCGGCCTGGTCCTCTCCCGACGTAACCGGGAGCTGCACCTGGCGCAAACGCCGCGGCGCGTTCGGTAGCTTCATGCCGCCACCGGCCGTTTGCGCGTAGGCGGCCTCGATGTCAAAGAACTCTTGTGTGAGCGCCATGAGCTTCGCGAGATCGTAGACATGAAAATGCCACGGATTCGGATCCTTGCCGTTTTCGTCCACCCAAAGATTGGGAACAGAACAGAGGAAGCGGCCGCTGGGCTTGAGCACGCGGCGGACTTCACGGAGGAAAACCGCCGGCTCGCTCAGGTGTTCGACGGTTTCGAACGAAACGACCAGATCCGCCGACGCGTCGGAGAACCAGCTCAAGTCGCGGACGTCATGCTGGCAGAATTCCAGGTTGGGGAGGTAAGGCGAAAAGTTGACCCGGGCGTAATCGACGGCGAACTGGCTGTTGTCGAGTCCGATAACGCGCACGGCGGGTCCCGCCGCCTGGGCCAGGAACGCGCTGCCGTAACCGAGGCCGCAGGCCGCATCCAGCACAATACCTTCCCGGGGCAGAAATTCCCGGGCCAGCGTGTAGCGCGCGATGTGGGCATCGGAACGGCGGCCTGATTCGCGCAGCATGTCCATGTGCAGATCGCGTTCGGTTTTGAGGGTGGCCAAGGGATAACGATCCAGTGCCGGCTGGGGAATTTTCTCGAAGAGCATCGTGAGTGGGTTGGCTTCCTGTTCGAGCGCTTCAAAGGGAACAATGCGCTGGCTGAATGGGTGTTTGCGGAAGCCGGCTTCGAAGAACTGCCGTTCCCACCATTGTTTGTCCCGATTCGCCGAAGCTTCCAATGCCACCCAGACGTTCTTGTTCGTCACGCGGCGGATCTCGGCCAGCGCCTGCGGCAGCGCCGCATCGTCCAGCCGGTTCAAGGTGGCGAGATTGAAAGCCGTGGCAAATGCGTTGTCTTCAAAGGGCAAATGCAGATGCGCTCCTTCAAAATCCATTGATCCAGGCTCAGGAATGTCGGCGCCCGGTTGAAACGGCGTCGCACGCACCTTTTGACTGGAGATCCAATCCAGTTGCAGCACGGTCCGGCTGTTGAAAAGAAGGGCCAACTGCTCGATGAAAGTCCTGGTGCCGGTGATTTCCGGGATTTCCCGTGTCCGGGGGGGCGCGTGGTTCGAGGGGTTGGGAAGGGATCGTGACACCGATCGGGCAGCAACGAAGTCGCGGGGAAATTCTCTCGCCGGTGTGGGGGGGCGATTCGAGGTGGTTTGTTTTAGTTCACGGGAAGCCTGAAAGTGTTCGATGACCGGCAATGGATCTTCTCCGGGAAGCACCGCCCGGTCAAAAATCCGGGTATAGGATTGGGGTAGCCACAGCGTCTTGAGGGGAAAGCGGTCGGCCACTTCCTCCCACGCGGCATCCAGATGTTCCTGATCCCAGAGACCGGGCTTTGCATCGCAGTGCCGCACCCAGTCTTCGAGCAGGCGCAACGCGTTCTCCGTCTGGTTGAAAAACACGGTGCCGCTGGCAAACTGCCAGCGCTCCACCTTGTGAATCGCGAAATCGGCATCCACACCCGCCAGTAACGCAGGAAAGCGCCGCACGACGGCATCGGCGTCCACCCAAAGGATGGGCGTCTTCAACTCACGCCATTTGGCCAGGATAAACCTGGGTTTGAAGGCACAGTTGAACTCCCAGGAACCGTGTGAGGGGATTCCCTCGATGCGGTTGGGCAAACCCAGTTGTTCGCAGGATGCCTGCAGTCTTTTGGCCAGCTCGGCATAAGGCGTGTCGACCGTGTAAAAGGAGATCACGGTGGGCGGTGTGTGATGCGCCCGGAGGGGTGGGCAGGAGGGTCGCTGCTCCTTGGCGCCCCGCCACGTCTGCTTTTTAGTGTGGGGATCGCGCCCGTCATGTTCGAACTCGAACAGCCGCAGTTTCAGTGCATCAAAGCGAGCATCCTCGGAGTCAGGAACGACGACGACATCGCCCGGGCGCAGTGAGTCGAGGAACCGGTCCAGGGCTTCGCCAAACGGAGGAGCCTCCAGGCACACTTCTTTGCAGGCAGGCATGCTCGGCGCGTGTTCGATCTGTGTCCGGCCCTTGACCAGGATCGGAGCCGATGCGGGTGATTGACTCGCCCGGGTCGTTGCGGAGGTGCCGGTGATGCGGGTTTTGAGATTGGGCATGGGTTTGCGGGGGTCTCTTTCTTCGCACCGGCTGCCTGCCGCTGGTGCGGGCTGGGGCAACCCCAGCAACGCGCGAACTTTTCTTTCGAAATCCAGGTTCGCCTGGATGCATTCCCTGAGCGCCGGCGGCTGTTCTTCGACACGTTCCAGGTATCTCTTCCACTCCGCCGGCTTGCAGAGCGTCACTTTGTGCTTGAGCGAGTAGAACTTGCTGCTGAACGGGAATGCCAGGACGCCTTTGCCCAGGAGTTGACTCCAGTAAGCGCCGTGATAGGAATTCGTAATCACCACACGCGCCGTTCCCAGAAAGCGCACGATCCGCGAAAGGTCGTGCGTGTCATTGTTCATCTTGGGAAAACCTTCTATGCGGATGGGAACGCGTTTGTGCTCTAAGACCACCACTTCGTTCTTGATCTCCCATTTCTGTGCGAACAGCGGGTGGAGACAACTTGCGCAGGGAACCCACGGATGGGCGGTGCCGGAATCCCTGACTCCCAACAAGGTGAATTGCTTGACGTAGTCCGGGTAAAGGTACTTGCCTGGTTGCACGTATCCGGAATGGACATCGATTCTGGAATTGTCCCCCAGCCCCCAGCCGACGACTTGCTCATGGGACCGATCGAACAATTTCCGAAACCACGGATCGAAAGTTGAACTGCCAAGCAAACCTCCGCCGCCAACGATCAAATTGGGTGGGAGAGAGAGAGACTCGTCGAGCCCCAGGATGTCCACACACCTCAAGCTGCCGAAATTCAGATACCGAAACGGCGCGCCAAAGAAATCTCCCACGTTAGCCGGGTCGTAGCGGAACACGGAAACAATGTCAGCGCGGTTCTGAACCGTCTCCGGAGAATAGTAGATGAAGCGAGAGACATTACTGGTATCCAGGATGTAAATGAGCTGTCGCTCCCACGGGATCGTGCTCTTCAGGCGCAGACCGTGGGCGACAAACAATCGGCGCAGTTCCGCATCCGACAGGTGATTCAGCCACCCGTTTCGTCTCCGGGCGGTCGCTCCCGGGGTCAGGTCCGAGGTCGCGTACGAGAGAATGATCGTGTGCGCCCACCGGGCCACTGTGTCCAGGAACAGATGCACCGGCAGGATATACTCCAGGACCCCGCTGCAGACGGCAAAATCGTAAGACCAGGACAGCTCCGGTATTTGGCAAGCATTGAAGTCCACCGCGACCGTTTGCTGTGAAGCCGCCACGGTGTCCATGGGCGTATAGTGGGTGTCACGCGCCAGATACCGCGAGAGCGTCATCGCCCCGGCTCCGATGTCGAGAACGGAAGAGCCCGGAGGAATAAGGGACGCGATCAGTTGGTTGCGCTCGTCCCAACTAGGCGTCTCCTGGACGACTTTTCTCCACCGCGCGAAGTCTGTAGGTTCACCCTCCCCCCCCTCGAGAGAACGTCTGGTCACCGCACCTTCGGAGTCAGACGGCGTTTTCATTTACTTTTTCAAAATGACCGGGCGGGCCGAGGGATGTCGACCCGCCCGAGGAAGGAGCCAGCGGTCCCGTCCTTTGGACGGACGCAAATCGCTGGACACTCTTATGGCAACAACCGCAGCGCACTTTGCGGGGTTGCATTAGCCTGAGGAAGCATCGCGGCGCCCGGTTGCGCCACGATGTTCTCCCGGGCAAATTGGGCGGACTCTTCGGCAGCATCCGCGTCCGGGATGGCCGAAGTGGCAGCATCAAGATGTTCCTTGCTCACCGCCAACCGGTCGGGCGCCGAGATCAGGCGCGCCTGGTTCGTTGGGCGGATTTGGGCATTCCCGGGTAAAGTCGAGGACGTATCGGTGGCGGTATCCGTGTTGCTGGCGGAGAAAAGGCTCCCTCCGGAATTCAATCGCGAGACAGATTTCGACAAGACTTCCCGCGCCGCGAGTTTATCCGGCGAAATCTGGACTGACAGGTTGGAAGTGATGGTCATGTTGGAGGGAGATGGCCGGCCCCGGCCTGGGTTTTCAGACCGGCGGCGGCGGCTTTTCTGCGCAGCGGCAGCTTGGGCAATGGCCCACTCCGGCTGGTAAGCGCCTGCTGATTGCTGCGTTGTATTTCTTCATAAACTTCAAGTCGGTGCACCGGAACATCCGCCGGGGCCGAGATTCCAACCTTCACCACCTCGCCCTCTACCCGGACTATCTTCAAGTGGATGCATCCATCAATAACGATGCTTTCACCGGGTTTTCGTGAAAGGATGAGCATGACATGCGTCAGCTAGGCGGCGGCTTCGGCTTCCGGCAAAGGATGCTGCACCGAATAGTTGGCCGCATTGGCGATGATCACCTGCTTGCCGATGCCGGTGTTCCGGTTGATCACAATGGGCCCTTTGAGATTGATCGTGGCGCTCTGGCCCGCGTGCAATGTCACGACGCTGTAGACGAGGGCATCCTCCGTCTGCGTGAGACCGAGAAATTCAACATCGGGCTGCGGTATATCCGGCCGGTAATCCGGCACGGCGAGAAAAGGTTCGACGACGACAAACGCCAGCGAAGGGTTGTCCTTCACACGCAACCGGCGGAAGGGTTCTTCTACGGGATTTGAAACGAGCAGATAATCTTTGATCCGCTCGAAGCCCAGCAAGCCCATCGGCAGCCGCACATCGCAGGCAAGTGGCACGGCTTGTGGCTCCGTCTCTGTTGAATCGATACATTTCATGCCGAGGGCCGCTCAGCAGCGGATATGCCACCGCCCGGGCGAACTTTGCCGGGCGCTTAAAACCCCAGTAAATACAGCCTAAAAACGATGTCCGGCTCCGGCGCTCGTCGAGAGCGGTCTCGCGAAGTGAAGGCGACCCGGCAAATTTAGCTCGTCGAGGGAGAAAATTGCCCCGCCTGTGCCCGCCGCCCTTTCCATCAACAGCGTGGCGGCTTTCGTCAGCAAGCCGCCGATATTTCAGCGGCGGTTTGACAACCGCCGCCACGCGCCGGTTCAAGGCGCCGATGCGCGTTTCACCAGCAGCCGGGGAGCCGAAAAACCGGTCAAGAGTTTTCTCGTCCTGCCGATACAACATCGCGCGCAGAGAACTCGCAGCATGAACAATCAGGATCGCCTCGGCAAATTGCTCGACTCTCTGGGGATGGAGTTCATTACGGTCCAGGCCGGCTCCACTCAGGGCCAATTCCCCATTCTGGATCTCTTAGGCAACATCCGCGATGAAACGGCGGAGAAACCGGAGTTTGCGGAGCTGCACGGGCTTTGTGCCGAAGCCTGGGAACAAATGGTTCGCATCGTCGAATCCAGCCAGCCTTTCGGCCAAAAAGACGTCCAATGGCTGAATTCGCTTCTCGGACGCCTGCAAAAGCTCGTCCCAACGCCCGCTTCCGCCTCCGCCCGGGACGCCGAAGCCGCGCGCCCAACGTATCCGCCTGCCAACCCAGCGCCGGCCGATTCTCCGGTTTCCCGCCCGGAAGGTTCGGTAGCCGGGGAAGAAATGGCGCTGAATTTGAATATCGGCAATGACGGAGATCTGCTCCGCGAGTTTATCAATGAATCCCGCGAACACCTCGACAACATCGAGCAAGGGGTGTTGGTGTTGGAAAACAGCCCCCGGGATGCGGAGATGTTGCACATGGTGTTCCGCGCTTTTCATACTTTCAAAGGCAGCGCCGGGTTTCTGAACCTGACCCCGATCAATCGGCTGGCCCATGTGCTCGAATCGCTGCTCGACCTGGCCCGGCAGGACAAACTGGCCATCAACCGGCCGGTGATTGAACTGATACTTCGCGGCCGGGACGTGCTCAAGCGATTCATTGATGAGATTGAAATGCAGACCAACGGCCGCAAAGCCGTCGCTCCCATCCTCATTCCGACGGAAGCGCTCAAAGCCGAAGTCCGCAGCATGATCGAGGGTGCATCGGCTGAGTCGTCCGGCTCCCCGGCCGCCGCGTCGCCGGATCAAGCGCCTCCGGTGGCAGCCGGCGAACCGCTCTGCCCCGCAGGCGCCGGAAACCCTCCCGCCGAAAACCGCCAAGTGGCGGCCGAACGCAGCGCCCGGCAAAGCGGCGGTTCAGCCATGGTCAAGGTGGATACGGGCAAGCTGGATTCTCTCCTCGATCTGGTTGGCGAAATGGTCATCGCGCAGTCTCTGGTCGTGCAAAATGTCAATCAGCTTGCCGGGATCAGTCCGCAATTCGCCCGCAACATGGCGCAGTTGGGCCGCATCACGCGCGATCTGCAGCGCGTCGGCATGTCGTTGCGCATGGTGCTCATCCGGGGCGCCTTCCAGAAGATGGCGCGTGTGACCCGCGACCTGAGCGCGAAGCAGCAGAAAAAGGTTCAACTGGTGACCAGTGGCGAGGATACGGAATTGGATCGCAGCGTGGTCGAAGAGCTGAACGATCCCCTGCTGCACATGATCCGCAATTCCATCGATCACGGGATCGAGCTTCCGGACAAGCGCGTGACGGCCGGCAAACCGCCGGTGGGCACACTCCAGCTCCGCGCCTACCATCAGAGTGGCAACATTGTCGTCGAAATCGAAGACGACGGCGCGGGCTTGAATCGCGAACGGATTCTGGCCAAAGCCGTTGAACGGGGGCTCGTCGCCCCCGGCGACACACCGAGTGACGAGGAGGTCTTCGGTTTCATCTTCGCGCCTGGCTTTTCCACGGCTGAAATTGTCACCGACGTTTCCGGACGCGGCGTGGGGCTCGATGTGGTGCGGCGGAACATTGAAAAATTACGGGGCAGGGTGGATATCTCCTCGCGCCCGGGACAGGGCACTCTCTTCAAAATCACGTTGCCGCTGACTCTGGCCATCATTGACGGTTTGATCGTGAAGGTGGGCGAGGAACGGTTCATTGTCCCCACCCTGTCGGTGCGCGAGTCGTTCCGTCCAACCGCCGGCATGATCTCGCGCATTCACGGCCGCGCCGAGGCGGTGAACGTCCGGGGCCGGCTCATTCCGCTGTTGCGGCTTTATGAGTACCTGGGCCTTAAGCCGGCTTCCACTAATGCAGGCGATGGCATTGTGGTTGTTGCTCAATCCGGCGCCAGCCTGCGGTGCCTGCTGGTGGATGCCCTGCTGCACAAACAGGAAGTGGTTATCAAGAATTTCAATGAAATGATGGTGCACAAGAACCTCGCTTTCGCGGGGGCGGCGATCCTCGGCGACGGCCGGGTAGGTCTGATTCTCGACGTGAACACGCTGGTGCATCTGGAAAAGCAGTCGTTTTCAAAAGCGGCGTGACACCGACCCAGCGCGGCATACCCGCAGCCCAAAGGTTTGAGCACCGAAAGCGCCCCTTTAGCGTTTCCAAGTCATTCTCGCCGCGCTGAGATGGTAAGCAGTAAGGAGCCGAGGCGCCACGCCCGAATCGTGAACGTGGTGGTGTGGAAACTAAATCCGCCAATTCCGCGAATGCACGCTAATTTCTTAAAACTGCTGTTCTGGAGTTCTATTCGCGTTGAATTTGCGCAATTCGCGGATTCAGGTTTCCCGGCCTCTCAGAATCGAGCTTGCGGGAGGCTGGAAGGGACTCTGGAGCAGGCGCTGGGGCACCCCGGAGTTTGGTGTCCACCGCACAGATGTGATTCACCAGCCAATCGGCGACCAGTTGGCGGAGGTCGAGCAAAACGGTTGTGCTTGCGCCCTTGGCTTCGAAGTCCGCGGCCAGCTTGGCAAAGGTCTTGAGGAACCGCTGGTGCGCGATTTTATTCTTGGCCTTGGCGGGACACTGGTGCTGCTCCATCAAACCTTCTTCGTGCCGGAAGTGAGTTTGTACGTACTGCCCCAGAAACTGCATCATCTGACCCAACTCGTCTTTGCCTGTACCCGCCTGGCAGGCACGGTGCAACCGGTTGATCATTCCGATCAACTCCTGGTGCTGTTCGTCAATCGATTGCACGCCGGTTGACATGCGGGATTCGTCCCACTGGATCAGGTCATCCGATTCTGTGGCAGTCAGGCCCGGCGGCGCCGACCTGGCCGGACCAGGGGAGAGGATTCGGCGCAGGGGATGTTGGGGGGAAGCCTTCTGTGTGCCGGGTGAGTCGTCAACCTCGATCGCTTTGACTCCCACGAGATTCTGCAATTCGGTGACGATCTCCCTCAGGGTTTCCGCCTGCGCATTCAACTCGTCGGCGGCGGCGGCGGATTCCTCCGCGCCTGCGGCGGTAATCTGGGTAACCCTGTCAATCTGCCCGACGGCTGTGTTCACCTGGGTGATGCCCTGGTTCTGCTCCTGGGAAGCGCTGGCGACTTCTGCCACCAGTTCGTCCACCTTCCGCACTTGAGTGGCGATTTCGTTGAGGGCTGCTGCTACTTTCGAGCTGATGGCCACACCCTGGGCGGTTTTGCTGATGGTGCCTTCAATTTTGGCTGAGGTTTCCCTGGCTGCCTGGGCGCTGCGCTGCGCCAGATTGCGCACTTCGTCCGCCACCACGGCGAACCCCATGCCGGCTTCCCCCGCGCGCGCGGCCTCAACCGCCGCGTTCAGAGCCAGGATATTCGTCTGGAATGCAATCTCATCGATGGTTTTGATGATTTTCGCGGTTTCGCTGCCGGACGCCCTGATCGCGTCCATGGCGGAGACCATGGCTTTCATGTCATCGGTGCCGTGGTCCGCCGAAGCGCGCGTTTGCTTCACCAGTTGTTCGGCGTGCTGGGCGTTTTGAGCGTTGCGCTTGGTCATGCTCGACATTTGTTCCAGGGACGCACTGGTTTCCTGCAGCGATGCGGCCTGCTCGCTGGCGCCTTCGGCGAGGGAGGTGCTGCTGGATGACACCTGGGCTGCGGCATGAGTAAACTGCGCGCTGGCGTCGGCGACGACGGTGCTGATGCGCCGCAACTCGCGCACAATGCCGCTTTTCAACCGCCAGCCGAACGCGATCAGTCCCGCCAGCGCCAAGGTGAGAGCATTGGTCTGCCAAAGGATGGTTTTCTCGGCCCGTGCGCGGTGCGCGGCGAGGAAAGAAGACGTGGATTTGTTCACCGCTCCGCGTTGGTGACGCAGTTCGGTGAGGACCGATTCGTACCGGGTTGCGGTCTGCCCGAAGAACCGTTCATAGGCGCCCGAAACGTTGCCTCGCATCACTGCGTCCAGAACCGCGTTCTCCTCGACGACCAAGGCATCGAACTTCGATTGGAGTTGCCCTGCGTTGGCCCCCACGGCGACCACCAGGTCGCGGCTCTTCTTTTGTTGATCCTTCAGGGCATTCAGCGCCTTCTCCATCTCATCAGGATCTTTGAGACGTGTGAAGGCCTGCACGGCGCCATGGGTGGCAGTAAGTGTTTCCAGCAGCGCATAACTGCGGTCCAGTTGCCCGGTGGCCTGGGTCGTGACCGCAGACGAACTGGCTATTGAATGCCAGAGCAACGAGGTAAATGTGGCCGCGCCCAGTACCATGGTCACGCCAAAGGCGCCGAGCAGCAGGACCAATTGCCGGGACACACTGAAGCCTTTCATGTTAAACAGGGCTATAGCACGAACCGGACCACCCGCAGGCCAGGATTAGTCCTTGAGCTTCGAAAGGCTCACGCTAACGACCAGTGAGCCAATCGGTTTGTCGCCGTCCAGGACCGGCACGGCAACCTGGATCTGTTGCAGCCCGGCGAACTCGTCCAATTCGGGTGTTCCCTTGCCAGGTTTTGCCCGTCATTGGCACGTCATGTTTGGGTTTGCCCCTGTGTGACCAATTGGAGGTCTTGGCCAGAAAAGCCACCTACAGACCGTCCGCCCCGGAAACGAACGCCTCGGTCACGATTTCGCTCTTGTTGGTCTTCAGGAACTCGCCGGCCTCATTTTTCGCGAAGGCACGGACGAACGGATCCAGGACGGAAAGAGCCTTCCACTTGTCCTGGGTCATTGCGGCCTGATCGGCCGGGAGGTTCGCATTGTGCGCCTTGACGGCGTTGACGATTGCGGCAACCAAGGATCCGAACTTAAAAGTCCTTGAAGTCGCCCTCGAGCGGGATTTGGTCACGGTGCATGGAAACTGCGGTTGCTGGCACCGCTGCGCGTTTGGGAGGGCTGGTCGCCGAGCGCCTGTTGTCCTGCCGGAGTGTGTGGCCGAGGACGGGGAACGGCGCTTTCGCTCCCGAGCTTTTCGCCGGAGATGATGCGGTTGTTTTTTGCTGTCCTGCCACCAGTTTCAACAACTCGGCCATCGACTTTTTCATGACCTCGGCCTGGGCATTGAGTTCTTGTGCGGCTGCGGCACTTCCCTCCGCGTCAGCGGCATTGCTCTGGGTCACCCTGTCCATCTGGCTGACGGCCGTGTTGATCTGGGCAATTCCCTGGGTTTGCTCGCGTGAAGCGCTGGCGACTTCGGCGGCAAGTTCGTCCACCTGCCGCGCCTTGGTCACGATGTCGGACAATGCCTTGGCCACCTTGGTGCTGATCTCCACTCCCTGCGCCGTTTTGCCGATCGCCGCTTCAATCTTCTCGGTGGTTTCCTTGGCCGCTTGCGCGCTGCGTTGTGCCAGGGCCCGGACTTCATCGGCCACCACGGCAAACCCCATGCCGGCCTCGCCGGCGCGGGCGGCTTCAACCGCCGCGTTCAAAGCGAGGATGTTGGTCTGGAAAGCAATTTCGTCGATGGTCTTGATGATTTTTGCGATGTCGTCGCTGGACGCCTTGATGGATTCCATGGCGGTGGTCATGGCCTGCATGTCGGTGGCGCCTTTATCGGCTGCTTCGCGGGCGTGTTTGGCCAGATCGTTGGCTTTCTGGGCGTTCTCGGCGTTGCGCCGGGTCATGCCGGACATTTCCTCCAGCGACGAACTGGTCTCCTGCAGAGAAGCGGCCTGTTCGCTCGCCCCCTCAGCCAGAGACTGGCCGGAGGCCGAGACATGGCCCGCCGCAGACGCGGTTTGATCCGCGCCGGCGTTCAGTTCGGTCACCAATCGCTGGAGAATGCGGGTGATGGTCTTGGTAATGACGAGCGAGATGGCCACGCCTAAAACCACAACGAGAAGACCGGAAATCAGGAGCGTCAATTTCGATGACGTGACCGCGGCCTTGATCTGCCAGCCGCTGGCTTCAGACGCTTTGCTGTTGAGACGGCCGAGCGCGTCCAGAACCTGAACGAATTCGTTGCCGATCTTGCCGGCGGAAAGCATGAACGCCTTTGTGGCCTCGGCATTGTTGTGGCTGCTGGCGTCCCGGAGCTTCCGTGTCTCCTCTCGATAGGCCTCACACAAGGGAAGCAGCTTCGCGAAGAGCGCCCGCTGTTCCTGAATGTCCACAAGAAGTTCACACTTTGAAATCAAATCAACTAGCACCGCCTCCTCCTGTAGAGCTTGCTTCTCCAAATCGTCTTTTTGGGCGGCATCGTACATCACGTGCTTCAGGTTGATGACGCGGAGCTGCAGCGCTTCGGACCGCATGTCGTTGATCATTTGCAGCGCTGGCATCGTTTTCTTCGTAATGCTGTTCAGATTGCGGCCGATGCCTGCCATTTGCAGCCACGTGAGCGCGCCAAAGCACAGCACGATGAGTATCAGGATGGAAAAGCCAAATGTAAGCCTTTTTCCTATCGTCAAGTTTCTCATAGTGTCGGGAGGTGTTAAGGATTTCTTGTCAGGAGATGGTGAACTTAGTGTGCGGCGGCGCTGATGCATTCGACGGCTTCAGCCCCCAGCACCCCGTCAATATCGAGCAAGGTCTTGACCGCTCCTTTGACCTTGGCCATGCCAAGAATGTAATGCGTGGATATGTTCGCCCCGAAATCGGGCGTTTCCTCGATGTCCGCACTGGCAAGACTGACGACTTCTTCAACGCCATCGACGATCAGCCCCATCTGGGTGGTCTTGCCGTCGGGCAGTTTCACCTGGACCACGACGATGCAGGTGAGCTCGGTGTTTTTGACATCAGGAAAGCCAAAACGCAGGCGCAGGTCGATCACCGGAATGATTTTGCCGCGCAGGTTGATGACGCCCTTGACGTAAGCCGGCATCTGGGGCACGGCCGTGATATCGGGGAGCCGGATGATTTCGCGGACCTGCAGCACATCGATACCGTAGGATTCACGCTGAATGGTAAAGGTGAGGTACTTGCCAGCGAGTTTTTGAGCACTGCTGGCGACGCGCTCTTGTAGTTGTGTTGCCATAATCAGTTTGGCATTTCACCGCGAGAAGTGCGCTGAAACATGCGCAATCCATCACGGTGGACTGTGACGGCAGTCCGCCAAGCTGCTATCGACGCTTTTCGCCTGTGCTTGAAGGATTTGTCCCGGCAATGCCAATGAGTTCGGCGCCGGAGCGCCGCGTCTGCCCCCGCAGTCCGTTTCCCTTTAGCGGACGGGTTTTTCCGCCGATACAATGGCCTCTTTGGCCAACCGAAAACGGCTGGCCGGGAATGAACATCCGGGGCTGATGCCGGCACCTGAAAGGGCTTCAGTGTTGCGGTCGCGCGGGGAAACAAGATCGAATGGTCAACGAGGTGATCCCGAAGGTGCCGACGGAAAACGCGTGGGAGGTGCATCTGGCCGCCATGCTTGCCCAGATCGGTTTTTTGACGAAAGCAGCCACAGGAGATGGCCGCCTTGACGCTGCTTCCAGCCGGCGTAATCCCTTGTTTGGGCTCAAGTTCCCTTCCCTGAAGCCGAAATAGATATGCCGGAATTTCGGGTGAAACTCCCGATCGTTCCTGATTGACATAAATGATTGCCGCAGCCGAATACGAGTTCATCCGCGAATTGGTTTACGATCTCAGCCGGATTAACCTGGGACCGGACAAAACGGAGCTGGTGAGCAGCCGCCTTCGCAAGCGCGCGCGCGCGCTGCACCTTGACAGTCTGGAGTCCTATATCGCCCTGCTCCGGTCGCCGTCAGGCGCCGAAGAAATGACGGGCTTGCTGGACGCCATCTCCACGAACGTCACCGATTTCTTTCGCGAGGCGGATCATTTCGACTTCTTGAGACACACGGTGCTGCCGGATTGGGAGCGGGCCAATTCCCGGCGGCCGGCGGACGTTTTGCGCGCCTGGAGTGCGGCGTGCTCCTCGGGCGAAGAACCTTACACGCTCGCCATCACGCTGGCGGAACATTTCCAAACCCGGTCCGGGCCCGGCTGGAGCATCGTGGCATCGGATATCAGCACGCGCATGCTGAGCCGGGCTGAGGAAGGAATCTATCCGCAAGAGCGCGTCAAGTTGCCCGATGCCGAGCTGCTGCGGCGTTACTTCCAAAAAGGGACCGGCAAGTATGAAGGATACTTCCGGGTCCGGTCGGAGTTGGGCAGTCACATCAGCTTCCGCCATCTGAACCTGGTCGACTCTCCGTACCCCTTCCGGGAGAAGTTCGACGTCATTCTCTGCCGGAATGTCATGATCTATTTCGACCGGAAAACGCAGGAGCAATTGGTGCCCCGGCTCAAGGATCAACTGGCTCCGGAAGGCTATCTGTTTGTCGGCCACTCAGAGAGTCTCATCGGGATCGACCACACCTTGAAATGTGTTCGTCCCAGCATTTACCGCCGCGTCAACGCGGGTTGATTCATCATGCCTGCACTCGCGACATGGGTCATTCCACAAGTCAAAAAAGCGCTGGTAGTCGGGGTAGCCGACATGGTGGCGAGCAACGACCCCGGCGCGGAACTGATCACCTATTCCCTCGGGTCCTGTCTGGGGGTGTCGGTTTACGACCCGGTCAAAAAAGTGGGAGGGCTATTGCACTTGATGTTGCCCGATTCCAGCATTAATCCACACAGAGCTGCCATGGAGCCTCACATGTTTGTGGACACCGGCGTGCCGCGGTTGTTTAAAGCGGTGTACGAGCTGGGCGGTGATCGGTCCCGCCTCGTCATCAAGGTGGCTGGAGGCGGGCAGTTTTTTGACGCGGATCGCGCGTTCAACATCGGCCGACGCAACCAGGAGGCGCTGCAGGCGTTGCTCGCCCGCAATGGATACTCGGCCCACGCCATGGATGTCGGCGGAACCTGCAGCCGCACCTTCCGACTGGACATGTCCAGCGGCAGTGTCACCATCTCCAGCCCCGGAACGAGTCCCTACCACTTATGAAGGCCAACGAGCTGATTTCTCAAGTCAAGAACCTGGCGCCGGTTTCCCACTCGGCCTTGAAACTGGTGGGAATGCTGGATCAGGCCACCATCAGCAATGAAGACATTGTTCATGTGCTGAAGTTCGACACCGTCCTCACCGCCAAACTTCTGCGCGCGTGCAATTCGCCGTTTTTCGGCCTGGAGGAGCCGGTTTCCTCGGTCGAACAAGCCGTGCTGATCCTGGGGCACCAGCAGGTCCTGCACATCGTGCTGAGCATTGCCTTCAGCAGCAGCATGGCGGCTCCCCTGCCCGGCTACGCCGCCGAGGCAAAAGAGCTGTGGCAACATTCCCTGGTGACGGCGCTGGCTGCGGAAAACATCGCCCGGAACGGCAACGCGGTGCCCGTGGAACCTCCCATCGCTTTCACGGCCGGCCTGCTGCACGATATCGGCAAGGTGGTCATGAACCATGTTCTAACCCCGGACTGCCAGTCCGCCGTTCGCGAACGTATTGCTCAGGACAGCCGCTCGCGAACCGAAGCGGAAAGGGAAATCATCGGCGCCGACCATGCGGAGGTCGGCAAATGCCTGCTGGAAACATGGCGTCTGCCGGAAAACATCATCGAAGCCGTCGGCAACCATCATGCTCCGATTTCCGTGCCCCAGCCGAAACTGTCCTCGCTCGTGCATGCCGCCAATTGTCTGGCCCACCTGATCGGGTCCAACCTGGGGTGGGAAGCTTTCGCCGAACGTGCCGACGCCGGGGCCGTTGCGGCCCTGGAGATTGATCAGGTGAAATTGGATGGACTGATCATCACCGCGCATGACTCGATGCGCCAGGTGGAGAACCTGATGCAGATGGCATGAACCTGAACCGAAAAATCCGGGTGCTGGTGGTGGATGATTCGGCCGTGGTGCGCCAGGCGATCACCCAGGTGCTGAGTCAGGACCCTGAAATTGAGGTGGTGGGCAGCGCCTGCGATCCGTACGTCGCCCGAGACAAGATCCTCGAGTTGAACCCTGACGTGCTCACGCTGGACATTGAAATGCCACGCATGGATGGGTTGACCTTCCTGCGCATTCTGCAAAAACACCGGCCCATGCCAGTCGTGGTCGTCAGTTCCGTTACGTCGGCGGGTTCCCGTGCCGCGCTGGAAGCGCTGGAAGCGGGCGCCGTGGATGTGATTGCCAAGCCGGGCTCCGCCTGGTCCATCGACCAGCTTCACGAACAATTGTTGGTTCGCGTCAAAGGCGCCGCTTTCGCCCGCGTCCCGGCGCCTGGGAACGAAGCGAAGAAGTCATCCAGCCCGGCTGGGACTCTCGATCCCAGGCTGCTGCATTCCCGGCAATTGATCGTGTTCGGAGCGTCCACCGGCGGGACGGAAGCTTTGAAAAACGTGCTGACCCAACTGCCTCCGGGCCTGCCCGGGATCTGCATCGTTCAGCACATCCCGCCCGTTTTTTCCAGAGCCTTCGCCGAGCGGCTGAATGATCTCTGCGCGTTCGAAGTGCGTGAGGCGCGCCAGAATGATGTTGTGCGCGCCGGGCTCGCCCTCGTCGCGCCGGGCGATTATCACATGACGGTAGTCTGGAAGAACGACCATTACGAAGCTGTGCTGAACCAGAATCCGGCGCTGCACCACACACGTCCGGCCGTGGATGTGCTGTTCAACTCCGCCGCCGCCTGCGCGGGGGCCAAAATCGTGGCGGTGTTGCTGACGGGCATGGGCTCGGACGGGGCGAGCGGCATGCAAAAACTCAAGGCGGCCGGCGCGGTCACGTTCGCTCAAAATGAAGCCACCTGCGTGGTGTACGGCATGCCCCGCGCCGCCGTCGAACTGGGCGTGGTGGACCAGGTTCTGCCGCTGGACAAAATCCCGCTGGCTTTGCTCCGCGCCGTTCAGTCCGGCACGGCATCGACGCAAAACACAACCACAACCGCATTGCATTCAACAGTCGTGAAATCATGAACGCACAAGCCCAATCATTGGACATCCGCCAGCTCCTTAACAAGCATGTGGCCGAGGTGTTTCAAACGATGCTGTCCTTGCACGCAGTTCCGCAGTCCCACAGCCCGTTTCCGCTATTCGGAGACCGCGTGACAGGTTCGGTCGGCCTGGGCGGAGACATAGTGACCGGCGCTCTCTATTTGCACATGCCCTCCCGGTTGGCACAGCGCATCACCGGCGCTATGTTGCGATTGTCGGCCGGCGAATTCGGCGAAGCGGAAATCAACGATGTTCTGGGCGAAATCACCAATATGTTGACCGGCCATTTGAAATCCTGCCTGTGCGATGCCGGCGCCCCCTGTGCCGTGAGCATCCCCTCCATCATCCGCGGCAGCTCCTATCAAGTCGAGACTCTCCCGGATGTGCGGCGCGAATTGCTTTTGTTCCACTGCGAAGCCGATCCGCTGGCCGTGGAAGTCCATCTCAAATTCAACTGACCTGTTCTTATGCCGACCAAAATATTGAGTGTGGATGACAGCCGGACCATCCGGCTCATTGTCGCAAGAGCGTTCCGGCCTTATGACTGCCAGATCTGCGAGGCCAGCAACGGCGAGGAGGGTCTGGCGGTGGCCGCCCGCGAAAAACCGGACTTGATCTTACTGGATGTCACCATGCCGGTGATGGATGGGGTGACGATGCTCACCAAGCTCAAGGAAGATCCCGCGTTGAAGCCGATTCCGGTAATCATGCTGACCGCCGAATCCGGTCGCGAAAACGTATTGCTCATCGCGCGACTCGGGGTGCGTGATTACCTGGTAAAACCTTTCAAGGAAGAGCAACTGGTGGAAAAGACAAGACGCGTCGTGACTTTACAGAAGAAAGCCACGGCTACCCAACCCGTTACCTGACAGAAACATGCTCAACTTAAGTTACAAGGAATTGGTGCAACGCTACGGACTGGAACCCGTGCCCGAGAGCGTGGTCCGGCTGACCCAACTCGTGGCCCGTCAGGACGCCGATCTCGACGAGATCGCCAAAGTGATTGGGGAGGATCGAGCCATCACCCAACGCCTTCTGCGGGCAGCCAATCCCAAGGCCAAGACGGAAGACGATTACACCGTCAGCACGGTGGAAGAGGCCTTGATGCGCAATGGTCTGAGCTGCGTTCTGCTGTTGGCGATGGGTGTGCCCCTCACCCTGGCCCTCCTCAAAACGTCCCAAACCATGCTGGGACAGAAACTGGAGAGCGTGAACCCCAAGAGCATCCAACCATTTCTCACCGAGCATGTCCTGGGCATGATCGGTTTTTCCGGGAAAGCCACGGGACGGGTCTATCTCCGGTTAAGCATCGAGGGCGCGCGGCTGATCGCCGCCCGGGTCCTGGGCCTCCCGGCGCAAGAATTGAAGAACCGGAGCGACGTGGATGATGCTGTCGGCGAACTGCTGAACATTGTCACCGGCAATTTCAAGTCCAACCTGTGTGATGCCGGCCTGGACTGCCGCCTGCACACACCCTCGGTTACCCGTACCAACCGCTTCGATGTCGAAACCCCGCCCGGGGCCGGTTTGGAACGAATGGCTTTCTGCGGTCCGGACCTGGTTCTTTTTGTCGATGTCGCCGTCAATCCCTGGAACCAGGAATGACTTCTTGACAAAACCCCAATGAAATTGGGGGTTGGGCGAGCTGCTGGCGATTTGGTGCCAGTTTAGTGCCAGTAACGACCTGACAACAGAAACGAAAACCGTTCTGTTTGTCATGAGTACGAAGATTAAAATCCGGCACCTGGGGATTCCACTCGAAATCACCGTTGAAAACGCGTCCCGCTACATCATTGCCAACCGAAGCGATGGCGCTTCTCAACGCAGCCTCGATTGTCTTCAGGTCATCATCGGACATTTTGGGCGCTGCCTTCCGCATCATCTCGACAAACCAATCCACTTCGTTTGGTTGTACCGGAAAGCCTATGTTCTCGCCGCCTTCCACAAGGTTGGAGGGGCGTTTGGAATTTACGATGAGCACGCCTTGCGCATCCAGGAAGGCCGAATAGGGAAGTCCGGAAGGACCGCCTAGTTTCTTCAACAACGCATCGGCTCCAGGGTTTTCCAGGTCTTTGTTCCTTTCGTGTTCCTGAACCACCAATTTTACCGGGACGAAATACTTCTCGAACACGGGTTTGATTTTGGGCCGGTCCAGGAAGGCATCCAAGCGTTTGCACCAACCGCACCAGGAAGCGCCGAAGTGGACGAAAATCGCCTTGTGTTCAGCCACCGCTTTCGCCTCTGCCTGGGCCAGCACCTGATCGACGGAAGGTGTTTCCGCAGATGCGGTGAGGGTGATGAGTGAAAACGCTGCGAGAAAAAGTGCGACAGGCTTCATCCTTGCCTTCTACGCCCGAACCGGGTTCCAGTCAAGTGGCCCTCAGCCAAGCTCATTCATGTGATCGCAAGGCCCAAGGGCATCAGGCAGCGCCGGAGGCGTGCGGCGGGACGGCACCGCACCAGATTCCTGGAGAGGCCCACTTGGGGATTCCAATTTGGCGCACCGGCTCCCGTGCCGCCAAATGCTCCGTGTGGCACTCCATCAGGACACCGGGACACTCTGCCATCTACGGCAAAGGCATCCGACCCCACACCCCCGAGGAAGCCGCCGGGGAGGCCGCCAAATACAAAAACGACCGTGCGCTGCTCGGAGCGCGGGCGCAGGCGGCCTTGGCGGTATTAGCCAAGCACGAATTAACCGACCCCAAACGCATCGCGGCCATCGGCTATTGTTTCGGTGGCACGACGGTTCTCGAACTGGCTCGGAGCGGTGCTGAAATCGCCGGGGTGGTCAGTTTCCATGGCGGTTTGAGCACTCCCGATCCGACCGAACCGAAGAAGATTAGGGCCAAAGTGCTGGTGTTGCACGGAGCCGATGACCCGAATGTCCCCCCGCAGGAGGTCGCTGCGTTCGAGGAGGAGATGCGCCAGGCAGGGGTGGATTGGCAACTGATAGCTTACGGCGGCGCGGTTCACGCCTTCACCGATTGGAGCGCGGGCAGTGACAATTCTAAAGGTGCCGCTTACAACGAGCGGGCTGACCGGAGGTCATGGGAGGCGATGAATCCCTGGCTTTTGTTCAACCCCACGAATGCCGGCGCGATGTGGAACAACGACCACCAACCACACCCGGAATTCTGGCCGTCGTTTTAATGAAGCCACAGATTCTCAACGAAAGAAGAGATATCAGGTTCGCGCTGACAGAGCAGCCGCGCAGCATCACTGACCAAGTTCCGAATCCGAATTACGACATTCGCACGCTGTATTGATCAGCAGTCAATGCCCTTCCGGGCGGGTGGACAGTTCTCCTTTGCTGAATGCGTAGAGAATTGAGTGGTTCCGCCCGATGTGAACGGCGAGCACAATCTTGTTGGTCGGATCGAGATAGTTGAAGGCAACAAACCCGGTGGTGGATGCCTGGACCCAGTTGCAGCATTTCGGTGCAAGGCCGCATTTGTCCGCGAACTCGGACTTGCTGGCGAACTTGTATTGGGGATTGGCTGAGCAATAGCTCCGTGTTTCCCTAACGAGCAAATCCGCAATCTGCGGGGCTTCCATCTCCTCCGCCATGCCCTTGGCTCGGTTGTAGGCGCGAAATATGGCCGGTAACAGAAGGGATCCCAGGATGGCAATGATAGCGAACGCGCAGAGCAGCTCAACCAGGGTGACACCTGTGCCTGGGGGACACTTGTGACCGAAGAAACGACGGGGCGCAGCTCGCTGGTCATCAGCCCGCCCCATAGCCGGGAGTGAACGCGGTCCTCTTCCGTTCGTCGTTGACTTGTTCCACCGCATACCGATTTGACTGAGAAGCCTCGGATTCCTCACGCCGGCCCGTAATCAGAAGTATTGAATCGTGCCTTGATGGCAGCCGGACAGGCTGGCTCACCGGCTCCAGCATGAACATTGAGGACCTCTCACCAAAGCAAGTGCGACGAGCTGCGGCAATTATGTGTGCGGCATGTACGGGGAAGGCATTGAAAGTGCGGCCCGGCGGACGTTCCAGCGCCGGGTGCAGCACTGGCACTTGCAGCACGGTCCGGACGAAGAGGTGTTTTTCACCCAAGAGCGCCTCGCTGGGCTTGACTTTCTTGGCCCGTGGTGGCTTAGCTCAGTTCCGTCGGCGAAGCGAATCGAACGGCAAGCCAATATGGCATTCCTGTATCAAATTCAGGCGGACGGTTCACCGATCCAGCACTGGGCTTTTAAAGAAGAGCCGCTGGTTGTCGGACGGGGTGAGCATGCGGATGCGCATGTGGAGGACGATACGCTTTCGAGCAGCCATTTTCTGATCATACGTCAACGGGTTGAGCATTTTGCCATTGATCTCAAGTCCAGCAACGGTACTTGGATAAACGGCAACCGAATCCTGGCCCATAAACTGCAACCAGGCGAGGTCATCCAGGCTGGCCAGTCGCTGTTTTGCTTTACCGATTGTCCGCCTTCAACCTTCGCCGGTCTGAAGGCCGCAACGTCGATAGCGACGAGTACTGCCCAGTCCATCCAACCCCCATAATTTGCGAAATCCTCCAGAGACTGAGCGGAATGCCAACAGGCGATTGCGCCTTTAGTTTTTCGGTCGTTAGTTGCACCATTAATGCTATGGACCTGCTCTCAAACAAACTTAGTTGTCCAAGTTGCGGAGGCTCACGGCTGGTAGCTGGCACCGCTTGGGAGAACGAATTTCGGAATTTTGCCCCCAAAGGCAAGATGATGTTGTTCGGCTATTCGCCGATCTCGTTCGTCTGCCGGGATTGTGGCTATCTCGGCAGATGTTTAAGCGAGAAAGACAGGGCCGAGCTGGATGCGAAAGTTAGTGAACCCAAACAGGCCGCCTGAGCCAAGGCCGAAGGACGCTCTGGTTTTTTCGGGAGCGGCTGCGATCCTCTTGGTCTGACCAACTGACCGTAACACGGCCCTTGATCCAGCAGCCTGCCAGCGCATAGTCGGAACCGACAACAGTGGGATAACGACCGTTCGATAGAAACGCCGCCGTCGGGAAGGACTCCAACGGCGGCGTTTTCTTTTTGGGGCAACCGGTTCGCAGTTTGGTGCCAGTTAGTGCCAGCAGGGTCACTTTTGGCAAACGCGCTAGACTTCCCAAAGGCTATTCGTTGGAGCCTTCGAGGATCGCCTCGACCACCGCGCCGTCGTTCAGTTCCGCCAACGGCAGCAGGTTGCCCGAGACCACTTTGCCGTTGACCTTCAGGCTTTTGATGCCGCGGCATTTGCCTTTGGAATTGGTCACTTCGATGGTGAGCCTCTTGCCGCGGAACGTGCGTTGCATCGTGAAGCCGGGCCAGTGACGCGGGATGCACGGATCGATCCGCAGACCGTCAATCTCGGGACGGATGCCCAGCAGCCAGTGCGTGGCGCTGTAGTAGCTCCAGGAAGCGGTTCCTGAGAGCCAGGGAACGCGCGCGGCGCCTTCGTTGATGTTGAACCGCGAATAGGTCGTCTGGCAATGAACGTACGGCTCGACCTGCCGCACCTCGGCCCGGTCGTTGTAGGACGCCGGCATGAACGCGCGGTAATAGTCCCACGCCCGGTCGCCATCGCCCAGCATGCACTCGGCGATCACACCCCAGCCCTGCGTGTGATTGAAGATGCCCGCGTTTTCCTTGATGCCGGCGTTGAAAAGCGTCGCCTTCATGATGTCCGGGTTGGCCTTCATGAACGGCGGCGCGCACAGCATCAAGCCGTAGGGTGTCGCCAGTCGCTCCTTCATCGTTTGCATGGCGATCCTCGCCTGATCAGCCGTGGCGGCGCCACTCATGACGGCCCAGACCTGGGTGTTCATGTACACCTGGCCCTCGGGGAAGTTCTTCGTGCCGTAAATGGTGCCGTCCTGGCCGATCGCCCAGATAAACCACTGGCCGTCCCAGCAGATTTTCTGGATCTTCGCGTCGAGCTTCTTAAGCTCGGCCCGCGCCCAGGCCGCCTGGTCCGGTTGCTTGAGGCGGTCGGCGATTTCCCCATACACGTCCAACCCCAGGCGCACCTGGAAGGCGACGAAGACGCTCTCGCCGTGGTAGCCCAGCTTGATGCAATCGTTCCAGTCGGCGGCCAATCCGCAGGGCAAACCGTTGCGGCCGGTCCGTTCCAGGTTGAACTCCAGCGCCCGGCGCAAATGCCCCAGCACCGTCGCCTCACCCCGGTCGGCGTACGGCAGGACTTTCTTGTAGAAATCAACGTCGCCGGTTTCGGCAACATACGCGGGCACGGCGTTGAAGAACCAGAGGCAATCGTCGCTGCGATACTCATCCTCAGGCGGCGGGACTTCATGCCCGGGCTTGTGCGAGAAGGGTTTGATCACGGGAATCGCGCCGCCGTTGGCGAGCTGGCCGGTCAACATCAACTCGAGCCGCGGTTTGACGCCTTCCTTGAGCAGCGGAATGGCGCCGAGCATATCCTGCACCGTGTCGCGGAAACCCAGACCGTCGCGCTCGCCGTTGTACACCAGCGACGCCGACCGCGACCAGGCGTAGGTGATGAGCGCGTTGTAAGCATTCCATACGTTGAGCATGTGGTTCAGGTTCTCGTCGGGCGTCTGGACCTTCAGGTTGGCCAGCGGGGCGTGCCAGGCTGCTTTGAGCTTTGCCAGTTCCTGTTCGCAGCGGGTTGAGTTGGCGAACTCGGCGATGGTCTTGCGGCCGTGCGAGGAAACCGTACCCAGGCCCAGCAGCACAATCAGTTCCCTGCTCTCGCCTGGCGCCAGGCTCACATCGGCCTTCAGGCCGCCGCAGACGTTGTCACCTTCAGCCAGGAAATTGGAGCACTTGCCGGCGACCACCACATCGGGCACGGCGTAGCCGCCATAGCTGCCCAGGAACTTCTCGCGCACCGTTTCGTAACCCGCCAGCGGCGCGCCGGTCAGCGCCATCCAGGCGCGGTTGCAGCCGGTCAGGTCGCCGTTGAAATCGTAGTTCGGATTGGAGGCCACGCCGAGGATGCCATCTTCCATCGTGGCGCGGGTGATGAACTGGGAATACTGGAGGTTCACCAGGTCATGGTAAGTGATCCAGAGGTTGGCGAACTCACAGTAGGTGAAGATCGACAGGTCCCGCTTCCGGCAAGACTTGTTGGTGACGCTCAGGCGCCAATACTCGAATGTCTGGCCCAGCGGCACAAAATACGTCGATTCGGTGTGGATGCCGGAGTAATCGGCCTCGATGATGGTGTAGGCCATGCCGTGGCGGCACGTGCCCTGGTATCGATCCAGCGGCTTGCCCACGGGCTGCCAGGAAGCGCTCCAGAAATCTCCACCGGGATTGTCACGCAGGTAGAAGTAGCGGCCGGGCTGATCCAGGGGAATTGAGTTGAACCGCATGCGCAGGAACCGTCCGGTGGCCGCGCTCTTGTAGAAACTGTAGCCGCCGGCGTTGTTGGTGATGATGGCGCCGTATTCGGTGCTGCCGAGGTAATTGCTCCAGGGCCGGGGCGTGTCGGGCCGGGTGATGACGTACTCTTTGGCGGCGTCGTCGAAATGTCCGTGTTTCATAAAATCGCACCGGAAATTTGGTTTATCGGCGGCTCGCAAGGAAAGGAAAAACCGCAGATGAGCCCGGATGAACGCGGATCAGGAAAGCCACCTCTTGGGGCACCCCAACCACGGGTGGACCCCTTCTCCGGTTGCGCCCGACCGCGGTTGGCGGGCCCGGCATAGGGTTGACGCGCTACCGATAGTGAGTTACCAAGACCATGGATTTACGGGCAACCTTGAAACGCCCGGTTGCTGTCGGCAAGAGGCACACAATGCAAACAGTTCTGCCCTCAGAGTTCAAACGCGGCATGGTCCTGATGCTCGACGGCGCCCCGCACGTGCTGGAGGAGTTCCACACCAGCGGCACGGCCCAGACCAAACACAAGCTGCACGCGCGGCTGCGCCATCTGAAGACCGGCCGCCTCACCGACCACACGTTCCCGGAAGGCGAGCGCGTGCCGGTTCCTGATGTGCAACACCGCCGCGTCCAGTTCAGTTATCACGACGGGAAGGATCTTATTTTCTCCGATGTCGAGACGTTCGAAGAATTGACGCTCAGCCCCGAGCAGATCGGCGATCGGCGCTGGTTCATCAAGGAAAACGAGGAATACCGCGCCCTGCTGCTCGAAGGGCGCCTGGTGGACATTGTGCTGCCGCCGGCCGTGACGTTCGAGGTGGTGGATACCGCTCCGCCGATCCGCGGCGGTTCCGACGCCACGTGGAAACCCGCCCGTCTCGACACCGGCCTGGAAATCATGGTCCCACTGTTCATCGCCACCGGTGAAAAAATCCGCGTGGACACGACCGCCCGGAAATACGCCGGACGCGAAAGCGAGGGGAAGAAGTAATGGGCTTATTGCGGCAAACGGGTTCAACGCCGCCCATCGGTGGCCAGAGTCTCGCGCGATTCGTGTTTGTCCGTGTCAATCCGCAGTTGAAGATCTTGCGGCTTCTTGCGCCTTTTTGCGGCAGGGAGTTTCGCGTGTTTGGCGAGGGTTCGTGGTTGGTTTCTGTCCGTCCTTTCCGCCTTCTCGGGCATTGCGGGATTCGACGCGGCCGGTCGCTTCACAGAAAATGGTTGATGGGTTCTGGTTGAAAAACAGTTGAAATTAACTACTATACCAGTGGATGAAGCACGCAATTGTCCGATTGACGGTTCCTGTGGCCTGCTCGGTTCTGGCGGCATGGAATGCGGTCGTGGCGGCAAACGGAGCGGTCAACGTCACCGAACACCACAACCACGACTCGCGCGACGGCCTTTACATTGATCCCGCCTTCACGCCCGCGAACGCGGCCGCCCTGAACCGCGACATGAATTTTAACGGCTCCATCGCCGGCAACGTCTATGCCCAGCCGCTCTACATCGAGGATGGCCCGGGCGGCAGGGCAATGATCATCGCCGTCACCGAGTCAAACAACGTCTATGCGCTCGACGCGGCCAACGGCAGTGTCATCTGGCAGCGGAACGTGGGCGTGCCCGTGCCGTTGTCCAGCCTCCCGTGTGGCGATATTAATCCGCTCGGCATCACCGGCACGCCGATCGTTGATCTCCCTTCGCGCACGCTGTTTTTTGACGCGATGACCACGCCCGACAACGGCATCACCAAGAAACACCTCATCTACGCGCTGAACGTGGACACGGGAACCACCAACAGCGGTTGGCCGGTGGACGTGAACGCCACCGCCACATCAGGAACCGCGGTTTTCACCTCGGTGACCCAGAATGAACGGGGCGCACTGGCTATCGTGAGCAGCATCGTTTATGTGCCGTACGGCGGCCACTACGGCGATTGCGGGACCTATCACGGTTGGATTGTAGGCGTGCCGCTGAACAATCCTTCCAATGTGATGGCGTGGGCCACGACGGCAAACAGCGGTGGTTCATGGGCGGTCGGTGGCGTGGCCAGTGACGGGGTGAACCCGTTCATCGCCACTGGCAACACGTCCGACGCGGTCACGTGGAGCGGCGGTGAGGCGATTATCCGCTTCCAAACCGGCCCGGTTTTTAGCGGGCTGACGAATGATTACTGGGCGCCCGCCAATTGGATGGCGCTCGATAACGGTGACCTCGACCTCGGCGGTTCGGGTCCCTTGCTCGTGGATGTGCCCGGTGCCACGCCCTCGAAGCTGGTGGTCGCGCTCGGCAAGGATGGCAATGCGTATCTGCTCAATCGCACCAATCTCGGCGGTGTCAGCGCGCCGCTGGCGCAGGCGCATATCTCCAGCAGCGAGATCATCCAGGCGGCGGCTACCTACCGGACCACGCAGGGCACCTATGTTGTCTTTCGCGCCAGCACCACCCAGCTTTCCGCCTTCCGCATCACACCCACCAGCCCGCCGACCATCACGAGCGCGTGGACCGTGAGCCAGAACGGTCGCGGCTCGCCCTTCGTCACGTCCACCGACGGCACCAACAACATGATTGTCTGGGTCATCGGCTCCGAGGGCGACCAGCGGCTGCACGGCTACGATGGCGACACCGGCAACGTTGTTTATTCTGGCGGCGGCGCGAACGAGTTGATGGCGGGCACACGGCGGTTCAACACGGGTATTGCGGCTCGCGGGCGCATTTACATTGACAACGACAACGAGGTTTACGCCTTTACCGTGCCGGTGCCGCCGATCATCCTGACCAATCTGACCGTGCTGCCGGGCGGCGCATTTCAATTCGGCTTCACCAACACGCCGGGCCTGAACTTTACCGTGTATGACACCACGAACTTGGCCACGCCGTTCACCAACTGGACCCGGCTTGGCAGCGCCACGGAAGTTTCGTCCGGCCAGTTTCAGTTTACCGATTCACCGGGGCCGAACAGTCCGGAGCGCTGCTATCGCGTAACGTCGCCCTGATCCTGCCGCCTGATGCCGGGCCGGGCTTTGCCGGGTTGACGGGATGAGGCGCAGGAAGTTCCCTCCGAAAGGCGTCCATCTCCGTCAGACTTTCGTCTCCACTTTGTTCCGACGCGACGAGGCGGCGCGTCGCTGCCGAAAATTGGCGGCAATTCGCGAAATTCGCGTCACGCCTTTAGTTTCGCTTTCTTTTCCTTTTCCCTTTGCGTCCGCGCCGCATAATGGCGCCGCGACAACATGACGACGAAAGTTCCTCTCTCAGAGCTGACGGACCGGATGACGCGTTTCCGGGCGCGGATGGATGCGGAGAGCCCGGATTGGGAACTGGCCGCGTTCTTCGGCCGGGTCAACCAATACTATTTCACCGGCACGATGCAGGACGGCGTGCTGCTGGTTCCCCGCGACGGCGAGGCCGTGTTCTGCGTGCGCCGGAGCTTCGAGCGGGCCGGCGCGGAGTCGCTCTTTCCCGACATCCGACCCATGAAAAGCTTTCGCGACGCCGTGCCTGCGGTGCCGGAGGCGCGGGAAGTCATTCACACCGAAACCGAGCTGGTGCCGCTCGCATTGACCGAGCGTTTCCGAAAACATTTCCTCTGCCAAAGGCTGGCGTCGCTGGATGGCCGGATCGCCCGGGTCCGGGCGGTGAAGAGCCCGTATGAGCTGGCCATCATGGAACGGTGTGGCGCGATCCACCGGCGCATCATGGAAGACAGCGTGCCGGCGATGTTGCGCGAGGGAATGAACGAAGCGGAGTTCGCCTGCGATCTTTTTTCCCTGCTCGTGCGGGAGGGGCATCAGGGCACCGTGCGCTTTGCCATGTTCAACGTGGACATCGCCGTGGCGCAGTTGGGTTTTGGGGAGAACTCCATTTATCCCACCAGCTTCGACGGGCCGGGCGGGTGCGTGGGCATTAGCCCCGCGGCGCCGGTGCTGGGCAGCCGCAACCGGAAACTTCAAAAGGGCGATCTCGTCTTCGTGGACGTCGGCTGCGCCGTGGACGGCTATCACACCGACAAGACAATGGTTTACATGTTCGGCCGGCCGCTGCCGGACGAGGTGATCGCGGTCCACCAGCGTTGCGTGGAGATCGAACGCCGGCTGGCGTCGTTGTTGAAACCCGGCGCGATTCCGTCGGAGATTTATTCGAAGACCCTGGAAGGTCTCGACGCGGAATTCCTGAAGAACTTCATGGGCTTCGGCAGTCGCCGGGCGAATTTCCTCGGGCACGGGGTGGGTTTGCAGATTGATGAACCGCCGGTGCTCGCGGAGGGTTTCGACGAACCGCTGGCCGAAGGAATGGCGCTGGCGCTCGAACCGAAGAAAGGCGTGCCGGGCGTGGGCATGGTGGGCACCGAGAACACCTACGCGGTCACGGCCCAAGGGGGCAGGAGCCTCACGGGCAACAGCCCCGGACTGGTTCTGGTCTGAACGGGCACGTTGCCGCGATCCGTTCCCGCCATTTTTCAACTATGCCGGGTTGCGCGAAGGCGGACAGGGCATCGGCTCAAGTATTCTCTATTCCTGCCGATGTAAGGGCATGCCAGACCTCTTAACTTGGGAACCAACGCCTTCATCAGGGAAATTGAAGCACACGAAACGGAGCAAGAAATGACATTTGAGACTGAAATGGACCAGTTTTTCGCGCGCAATTGCTACTCGGAAAAGGAACGCGGGAGGGTCAAAGCGTGGCCGCCTTACCAACTCGCCGCGCAAAAGAATGACACTATCGAGGCGCAAGAGATTGCCACCCGGGTTCTCGAAAAAGGGCTCGGCATTTCCGAAGAATAATGCCCGTCCCACCCGGGTCGCGGCGGTCGGATCGCAACCGGGCACAGGTTAGCCAAGGCAAAGATGCGCCGGCATTTCTCCGGTTCCACCGTGTCAACATTCAATATTTAAGCCGGAGCTGGTAGTGCATGACATTGCGGCAATAGACCTTTTTGATCGCATCCTGGTTGCGCCAGCCTTGACACCGCATTTCACCGGCGACGCTTTTTCGGCGCGCCGCGATGGCCGCGGCCAGCACCTCGGTCAAATCAAAATCGCCGCGGACACATTCCCGATTCGGGCACTCGAAGCAGAACAGGGATTTGGCGTGCTCCACATTCAGGACGTATTTGATGTGACCGATCCGGGTCGCGTTATCAGGGGCATAGTATTCAATATCCACCTTCAGCGACTTCAACCGGGGAAACTTCGCGGCCAGAGTTGCGGCGGCATCGACGCGTCGTCTTTGCCGCTGACGAAAGGCAGCACGAAGGCTTGCCGGCCGTGGCATCTTGAGTTGTTGCCGGGGCATAGGCGCAGTCGCACTTCTAATCGCTCTCCGGGCCGCCATTGTTTCGCGGCGCCGATGAATCCCAACCGGCATCCCCTCTTCCGGGGGGAGCAGCCGGGACTGCCGGCAGCTCCGGAGCCTGGCCCTGGCGCGGGTTTTTGCCGCGCCTGTTGCGCGGCAGCGGGCTGAGAAGGACATTGAGGTCGCGATCGCCCAACATTTTCGGCGGAGAATCCGCCTGGCCGTACAGTGCGAGGTCCTGGACGAATTGGTTCATCAAATCAAAGCCGATTTCCTTGTGCGCTTTTTGCCGCCCGCGAAAGCGCAGCTTGACGCGGACTTTCATGTCATCGCAAAGAAATTGGATGGCGTGGTCCCGTTTGACCGCGAGATCGTGAGGGTCAATGGCCGGAGAGATCTGAAGCTCCTTCATTTTGTTCGCGGACTGGCGGGAATCCTTGTGCCGCTTGGCTTCCTCGTAGAGGAATTTGCCGTAATCCACGATACGACAGACGGGCGGCGTGGCGCTGGCCGCGACCTCAATCAGGTCGAGGCCTTTGGCGCGTGCCAACTGCAACGCTTCACCGAGAGACATGACGCCCAGTTGTTGTTTGAGATCGTCAACAACCCGCACTTCGCGGGCGCGAATCTTCCCGTTTCGGCGATGCAAAGGTTCCCGGGAACGAAATGAACGGGAAGGAAAGGGGCGGCTCAATGAGGCCTCGCCCGTTGAGGATTTTTCACACGGAAATCGTTACCCAACCCGACCGAGATGTGTAATTGACTATTAATGCAGCGTCACTTTCGCACGTTGCCGTCGGCAGGCAAGCACAATTTCGGGTAGTGGCACAGTTTAGCCAAACGGTGGGTGGGGCGAGCGTCCTCGCGAGCTGGAAAGCGAAAGATCCTTCCGACCAGCGGCTCGCCGGGGGTCTCGCCCCGCCAGACTGTACCACTACGCAATTTCCGGCCTTCTGGATGGTTGCTGCATTCGGTCGGGATCCGTGTGAGAATGAATTCATGGAAGAGCAGGTTTTGAAGCTGCTGGGACGTTCGGAATATGTCCCGGCCAACGTGCCGGGCCTGCTGCGGCATTTGCGGCTGTCACCCGGTCGCCAGCAGGAATTGCAGCGTGTTCTGCGCCGGCTGCAAAAATCCGGGCGGATCACCCGCACCAAGGGGAACCGCTACATCCAATCGCAGGCGGCGGATCTGGTTCCGGGCCGGATCCGAATCAATCGTCAGGGGAAAGGTTTTCTGCAGCCGGACGATGCGGGCTTGAAGGAGATCGTGATTCCGGAAGAGGCAACCGCCACCGCGCTCCACGAGGATCGGGTTCTCGTGCGGCGCGATGTCAAGGCGAAGGGACTGCGTCCCGACCGTCTCGAGCCGGAGACAGGCGCAGTGATTCGGATTCTGGAACGGAGGCGGACGCAAATCGTGGGCACGTTGCAGCGCGGCCGCGAGTTTCTTTTCGTGATTCCTGATGACCCGAGGATGCCGCATGACATTTATGTGCCGCCGCCCCGGGATGTCGGCCGGCCGGCGAACCTCGGCGACAAAGTCGTGGTCGAGCTGCGCGAATGGGAATCGCGTCATACCAATCCGGAAGGCGAAATCATCGAGGTCCTCGGTTCGCCGGACGAAGAAGGCGTGGATATGCTGTCGGTGCTGCGCCAGTACCACCTGCCGTTGCACTTTCCCAAAAACGTCCTGCAGGAGGCCCGAGCCATCGGGACAAGCATTCAGCCGCACGAACTCGCCGGGCGCGAAGACTGCCGGCGGCACCCGGTGATCACCATTGACCCCGACGACGCGAAGGATTTTGATGATGCGATCTGTTTGCAGCGGATTTCGCGCGAGCAGTGGAAGCTGTGGGTCCACATTGCCGACGTTTCGCATTACGTGAAACCGGGCATGGCGCTGGACGACGAGGCGCGGCGGCGGGGCAACTCAACCTATCTGGTTGACCGCGTGATCCCGATGTTGCCGGAGGCTTTGAGCAACGAACTCTGCTCGCTGAAACCGAACGTGGATCGCCTGACCCGATGCGTGGAGTTTCTCCTCGCGGACGACGGCCAGGTGCTGAACACGAAATTCTATTCCGCGGTGATCCATTCGCAGCGGCGCTTCACCTACCCGGAAGTGTTCGCGATCCTGCAACGAAGACCGTCCGGGCGAATCGAGCAAATGTTGCATGACGCGAACACGCTGGCGCAGCGGATCCGCCGGTTGCGTTTCCGGGCCGGTTCGCTTGACCTGGATTTTCCGGAAATGAAAATCCGCCTGGACGCGCGCGGACGCGTCGCGAGTCTCGAGAAAGTGGAGAGCGATATTTCGCACCAATTGATCGAGGAATGCATGTTGCTGGCCAACGAAGCGGTGGCGGGCAGGTTGATGCGGCGGAACGTGCCGGCAATTTACCGGGTGCATGAGCAACCGGACGAACGGCGGCTGCAGGAGTACCGCGAAGAGGTGCTCGGCCATCACGTGGCGTGCGGCAATTTGGCGAAGCGGCAGGAAGTGCAGGAACTCCTGCAAGAGCTCGGCACGATTCCCATCGGCGCGGCGCTGAAGATTGGTTTTCTGCGATCGCTCATGCGCGCGCGTTACGCGGTGGAACCGCTCGGCCATTACGGCCTGGCCAAGACCCGATACACGCACTTTACCTCGCCGATCCGCCGCTATGCCGATCTGGTGGTGCATCGCGCCCTGTTTGAAAAGAGCCATGGTCCGGTCCATTCGCTCAAGGAGACGGCGGATCATATTTCCGACACGGAACGCAATTCAGCCGACGCCGAGCGCGACAGCAAGGATGTGAAGTTGTATGCGTTCCTGAAGGCGCAGCTCCGCTCGCCAAAGCCATCGCCTTATCCGGCGCTGGTGATCGAAGTGCGCAACTTCGGCTTCTTTGTGGATGTGCCGGGCCTGGCGATGAGCGGACTGGTGCATCTTTCAAGCCTGGAGGACGACTTTTATCTGTTCGATACGGAACGCAGCCAACTGATCGGGCGCCGGAGCCGCCGGGTGATCCGGTTGGGTGACCGGGTGCAGGTGCAGGTGGCCAAGGTGGACAGCTTCAAGAAACAGGTGGATTTCCGGTTGGCCAAGGACGGCATGGCTGAACCACGTCGGAAGGCGGGAGGGCGCGAATTGGAACCGAAGGAACGGTGGAATCCCGCTTCGCGTCCGCACCGGAATCGCCGGAGGAACCATCGGAGGCGGTGGTGATTGATTTCCCGGTGTGTCCGGCTTGGCCGTACCCGTTGAACGCGGGCAGCGCCGAGGATTACTCGATGTCCCATTGAGTTCCGTCGGCGTCGCGATCGTCCGCTTTGATTCCGAGAAAGGATTTGGCCTCGCGGATGGCGTTCTCGTAAGTGAACGCATCGAGACGCATCGTGTTCTTTTTGCCAAGCGTGTTGTCGTATTCAAGGCCGAAAGCGCCACTCTCGGCGTCCAGGATGCGGGCGATTTTCATTGGCAAGCCGGATTTCCGCGGATTGAGGCCATAAACTTCACAACGCGCTGGGTGGCTTCAGCGACATCTTCATGGGTCATTTTGAGCACCACCGCGTCGCGCGCGGTGCTGGAACCGAGATAACCCTGGGCTGCGGCGAGGATAAACCATTTGCAGGCTTCGATCCTTAGTTCGGTCATATTCTGCGGCAAACCCCGAATGCTGGCCCGGTAACAGCTCTTGCCGAGATTGTGCTGTGCTCCGGCGTCTCCTTGCTGCGCGGCTCTGCCAAACCACATCTCCGCGGCGCTGTCGTTGTGGGATACGCCGTGTCCGTTCGCATACATTATCCCAAGGTTGAATTGGGCCAACGCATGGTTTTGTTCAGCGGCTTTCAAATACCAGATGGCGGCTTGCCCGTAGTTCTGCAGCGACCCTTCACCGTTGGCATATTTTAGTCCGAGCTGGAACTGCGCGTCGGCACTGCCGCGCTCCGCCTGAGTTTCAGTGGTTTCCGGCGCGGCGGCTTGCGAGTGATCGAACCATCGGCGAAAAAGCGGTTGATCCATGGTTACAACACCAGGCTGTTCAAGGTTTCAGTGGCTGAATGGCAGATTCTGTTTGATCCGATAAGCGTCCGTCGGTCCGACGAGCGCCGCCTTTCTCAATGATCGCCGCCGCTTGGGACTCTTGCCTTCAAGCAAATGGCGTCGGCCCGCTCCTCGATACAGGATTTTGCCGTTACCCGTTATCTTGAAACGCTTGGACACGGACTTTCTGGTCTTGATACCTCGGGGACGTCGCATACTGGTTCACTTTCTTTAAAGAGCCCGGAAACAATTCCGCGCTCAGCATGGGTTATGAGGAATATCTTAAAAGTTCACGATGCACCATGTGATGTGTGAATCGCTCCGGCCGGCCTGGTCCCGACCATGCTGCCTGCTTTTCGGTTCGTTGCTTTTGTTTCCGCCGACGCTTCCAGTTGGCTTCGGTGCGCGGTGGAACCATTGCACCGTTGACGCTCGAAGTCCGCGTAAGCCCGACGATCCGCACGACTGTTGTTCCGGTAAGAGAGGTTGCCCACGAAACTGAGCAGTGGATGGCGGCGTTCCTGGAAGCTGCTCCATACCCGGCGCAGAATGCGCGGCAGAGAATAGAAGCGCCGGTTGCAGGAAATCATTTCCCGGATAATGCCCTCGGGAGTGAAATGCTTGTACCGGGCCACCGGGAACGTCAGCGTGTAGTATTTCCAGTCTTCCGGAAATGCAGTGAGGGCGATGCGCTCGTCGGAGTTCATTTGGTCCCACAGGCGCGTGCCGGGCAGAGGCGTTAGAAACAGCGTGTTGAGAGTGTCCACCTGGTATTGGCCCGCCGCGTCGGCGATTCGTCTGCCGATGCCCGGTTCGTCGATATCCAGGCCAATGATAAAGGAACCGACGACCAGAATTTTGTGCCGCTGTATGCGCCGCACCGAGGCGGGGAAATCCCGGCCCTTTGTCAGGTTGAACTTCTTGCCGAGTTCCCGAAGCCCTTCCGGTGTCGGAGATTCAAAACCGATGAAGACGCCCCGGCATCCGGCTTTCGCGGCCAACGCCAGGAGTTCTTCGTCGTCGGCGAAATTGATGGTCGCCTGGGCAATCCATTGCTTGTGCAGGTTTGCGTTGGCCAGAGCGCGGAACAACTCCTTGGCACGGGCAACGTGTTCCGGACGCGTCCCGATGAGGTTGTCGTCCACCACCAGCACCCGTTTCTCCGGGATTGACTGAAATTCACGCACGACATCCGCGACGGGCCGCTGCCGGTATTGCGCACCGTTGAAGGTCGTCACGCTGCAAAAGTTGCAGTTCAACGGACAGCCGCGCGTGGTCTGAATGGCTCCGAAGGCATATCGACCTGGCAGCAAATCGTGACGCGCCGGCACAAAACGGTTGATGTCGGCATGTCCGCCTTCGTACCGGCGCTTGAGGCCGCCCCGCCGCGCGTCGTCAAGGACCTGCGTCCAAATGCCCTCCGCTTCCCCCGTGACGACCGAGTCCACACGTTGCATGACTTCGTCCAAGCACATGGTGGCATGAATGCCCCCCATCACGACCGGCACGCCCAGACTGCGGAAGTGCGAGGCCACCCGATACGCGCGGTTCGCCTGCGACGTGAACGCGGTGATGCCCACCAGGTGCGGCCGGGGCATGCAGTGGTAATCCGGCGCGCCGAGGTTCTCGTCCACGATCGTAATTTCCCATTCCGGCGGTGTCAGACCCGAAAGCACCATCAGGCTGAGAGGTTTCCACACCCTGTAACGGTTCCACCGGCTTTCGCTGACACTGACGCTGCTGACCAGCGGATTGGAGGGATTGATCAGATAGAGTCTCATGGCATGCCCTGAGGAGTGGTTGGGAATCGGTTTCTGGCCCATTTCACTCGTTTAATCCCCAATGAGAGTATACATCGTAACGCTGGCCGTGGATTTCATAAAACACTTGCGGGGCACTGCTTGCTCGTTCCGCGATCAGCCACGTGGAAGAAACAGGGGCTGCGACCGGCCGCTTGCGCTTCTGCGAGATAAATTCCAATTCGCCTTTGCGCGCCACGGCTTGCAGATACTCCCGGGTGCGGACAGACTGGGAATCAAGCGGTTCAGCAACGCCGATCAAGGCTGCCAGGGCACCTGCCCGCGACCGCCGGCGCGGCAACCAGACGTCAATCCAGGCGTAAAGTTCCAGCGGCAACTCATCCGCAGCATAGATTGAGACCACGATCGCATCGGCCGCGAGGGCGGCACGGACTGCCTGCGGAAGGATTCCGGGATCGCTCAGGGAATTGACGTCGTACCAGGTCTTTTGGACGTGCTCCTCCCCGGCCCGTTGCGTTACCGGGCGGCACATTTGCATCGCCCAGCTTCGGGTCAGCGTGTCTTGATAAACCACCGCGATGCTGAACTCATATCCTGAATTGTCCGAGTGCATTTCCAACCCGTCCGACAACCGCCTTTGTTCCAGAAGCTCAGGTCCTTTCATGCTCACGGGCTTTCTCTCGGCTTCCAGCGGGCCTGCCCGGCCGGCATCATCAAGTCAATGGAAAGACTTGTGTTTTTCATAACATCATGATGGGCAGCCAAACCGCGCCGGCGCTATGGGGTGTTCACCCCATTCCCCGGTTTGCATGGGGTAAACACCCCATAGCTTTTCAGGGCACGGCTGTATAGTGTTCCCGTCTGTATGTTCAGTCAAGGAATGACAAAAACCGCTCTCAGCAAAGCAAACCGAAGCGGGTTTCATTGGTTTCTAACCTCGATACTCCCCATGAATCACAGGTGGGAAACCAGGTTTGACGCTCTGGGCGGAGTAACGGTCGTCAGCCTGTCGGCAGGAATAGTGCTTTTGTTGCGTGCCGCTTTGGCGAATTGATTCTCCGGCGTTCAACCAGCCGCTGCCTGATGCGAGCCCCGTTCGGCCAGTCGCCGGGTGTGATTGGCCGCGGCGCCGGAAATGAATCCGGACGTGCGAAGCCGATGACAGTTATCCGGACAGTGCATTCGGTGCTGGCGGATTTTTCCGAGTCGAACGGAATGTCCCCCATCTGATTCTCAAATGATCGACGCGGGTCCGCGTCACAGTTCTAGTGCCGCGCAGGTCTTGCGGAAGTGGTGGCCGTAGATGGAGAGAGTGACCGCCAACGGGACGAGGGATGGGCGTCGGAAGGCCGTCCAGACCAGCAAACCCCAATAATGGAAGCGTTCGCGACCGAAAACGCCCAGGCGAAGGTTGGCATGGGCGAAGGCCAGGAGATAGCGCCAGTTCAACGGGCCGGAGATCTTTGGACGCTGGTACTCGCGCAGGAACGTGCGAATCCGCCGGTAGTACGGCCCGGGCGCATACAGGTATCCCATGAGGCTCTTGTACCCCTCCCGCAACGTGGCCCGATGCATCCGCGGAGTGAAGTTTGTCGTCCCATCCACGTTGTTGCCGGTCGTGTGGCTGGTCAGCCGGCCCTGGCGCTTCAACCGCTGGTAAAGCTTCGTGCCCGGCACGGCCTGCAGCAGGCCGACCATCGCCGTGACGATCCCGCTTTTCTGGATGAAGTCGATCTGCCGCTGAAAAATTGCCGGCGTGTCGCTGTCGAATCCGACGATGAACCCGCCCTGGACCTGCAAGCCCGCGCGCTGGATGCGTTTCACGTCGGCAACCAGGTCGCGGCCCCGGTTCTGGCGCTTGTTACACTCGGCCAGACTTGCCTCCTCGGGCGTCTCGATGCCGACGAACACCTGGTCGAACCCCGCCTCGGCCATCAACCGCATCAAGTCCTCATCATCGGCGAGATTGATGGACGCCTCGGTGTAAAACGGGATGCGGTGCCCGCCGTTCTGCCACTGGATCAATGCCGGCAGCAACTCCTCTTTGAGGAAACGTTTGTTGCCGATGAAATTGTCGTCCACAAAGAAGACCGTCCCGCGCCAGCCGAGCTGGCAGAGATTGTCCAATTCGGCGATCACCTGTGCCGTCGTCTTGGTGCGGGGCCGATGTCCGAACATCGCGGTGACGTTGCAGAACTCGCAGTCGAACGGGCAGCCGCGCGAGAACTGCACGCTCATCGAGGCGTACCGCCGCAAGTCCGCCAGCTCCCACAACGGCGCCGGCGTCCGGTGGAGGTCGGGGAATTCCAACGAGGCATACACGCGCTGTGCGTCACCCCGTTTGAAGTCGAGCAGAAAACCCGGCAGCGTCACCTCCGCCTCGTTCAACACGAAAAAGTCAACTTCAGGGAACTCCTCATGCTCGAGGGTGAACAGCGGCCCGCCCGCCACGATCGTTTTGCCCGCCGCGCGGCAGCGCGCGATCAACTCGTGCGCCGAGTCCCGTTGGGCGATCATCCCGCTGACGAACACCACTTCCGCCCACATCAGATCCTTTTCCCGCAGCTTCCGCACGTTCACATCCACCAGGCGCTTCGCCCACTCCGGCGGAAGCATCGCGGCCACGGTCAGCAGGCCCAGCGGCGGCAGCGCCGCTCTCTTCCGGATGAATTTCAAGGCGTGTTTGAAACTCCAGAACGTGTCCGGGAACTCCGGGTACAGCAACAGCGCATTCACCGCTTGGAAGTTAGCCGGCAAACCCGGCGAGCGCGATGGGGTATTCACCCCATCTGAGGTTTCAGACAATGGTCATCTGGACACTGCTCTCGATGATTCCCGCCGCGATTGCGTAACGGGTGAGACCCGCGGTGTCGTGAATGTTCAGCTTGCGCATGAGATGGTCCCGGTGTTTTTCGACCGTTTTGATGCTGATGCCAAGTCCCGCCGCGATTTGCTTGTTGGCCTCGCCTTCGGCAATCCGCTGGAGCACTTCCGCCTCGCGCGAACTCAGGCGGGCGATTTGCCGCTTCAACTGCCCCGCGCGCGGCGGCGATTTCTGATCGCGATGGACGAGCCGTTTGACAATGGCAGGGCCGAAGAACGCGCGTCCCGCGTGGACTTGCCGAATCGCCCGGGACAGAGCCCGGGCGGAGGTTTGTTTGATCAAATATCCGGCCGCGCCCATCGCGATCACCTGCTCGACGTAGGCGTCATCACTGTGCGCTGAAAGGATCAGCACCTTGGTGGCGGGGGCGGCTTTGAGGATTTGTCGTGTGGCTTCCAAACCATTCAGCAGCGGCATCGCGATGTCCATGACGACGACGGCGGGACGCAGTTTCCGCGTCAGCGCGACCGCCCGGCGGCCGGTTTCCGCTTCGCCGACCACCGCGATGTCGCCTTCGGCCTCCAACAACGTCCGCAGCCCCTCGCGGACGATCTCGTGGTCCTCCGCCAGGAGGACGGTGATTCGTTCCATGGACACGGAAGAATCTACCTCGGGCGGATTCGATGAGCGAGTCTAAACCTGGCATCGTCGTTGCACGGCGGAAACTCCGGGCACTCGCGCCGCATTTATGCAACCCAATGCGCGGCGCAGGCGCTTTGCGCCCTTGCGCATCTTTGCGGCCCAATTGAATTGAGTTCGGCTCGTCAGCAGTCTCGCCCCACCATGCTTCCGCCTTCGCCCTCCGGCGAGTCGATGCCGCAGGCGGACGGACCGATTCAGGACGTTAAGCTTTGTTGCCGTTGCAGAGGGGAATCTGCGCGCGGATGGTGGTGCCTTTGCCCGGCGCGGATTCGACGCCGAAACTGCCGCCGACCATCTCGACCCGCTCCCTCATGCCGAGCAGCCCCAACCGTTTGTGCCGTTTGGCAAACAACACCCGCTCGACTTGAAAGGACTTGCCGTTGTCGTGGATCTCCATGCGAATGGCGTCCTGGAGTTTCCGGATGCTCACCTTCACCCGGCTGGCTTGAGCGTGCTGGGCGACGTTGGTAAGCGCCGACTGGGCGACGCGATAGAGCACCGTCCGCCGGGCGCTGTCCAATCCTTCCAGCCCGGCAGACGCGGTGAAGCGAATGTGGACGCCGGTCCGTTTCGTAAAGTCTTTCATGAAGGAATGGAGGGCGGGAATCAGACCCAGGTCGTCCAAAAGCGTCGGGCGCAATTCCCGGGCGAACCGATGCACGATGTTCACCGATTTTTCCACCAGCCGTTGTGTGCGCGAGATCGTTTTCTTCAGGCCCGTGGTGTTGACCGCGGCCTCCTTCGCCAAGGTCGCCAGATGGACGTTTATGCCGGTCAAGGTCTGGGCGATTTCATCATGCAGCTCGCGGCTGATCTTCTTCCGCTCTTCCTCCAGCGCGGATAGAATCTGGCGGGCCAGTTGCCGCAATTGTTCCTGCTGGTGACGCGACTGGTCCAACAACCGGCGGTAGTGTTGCTGGCTTTTCTTGAGCGCCTCCTCCCCGGCGCGGCGCCGGACGATTTCCTGTTTCAACTGACGGTTGGCGGCGGCCAGCTCGATAGTGCGCTGGCGCAACGTCTGGTTCAGTTGGCTCAACTGGACGTTGGTCTCCATCGCAGCACGATTATTTTGTTCGATTGGTTTGATCGCCTCAACAAAAAAAGTCTCCGCCCGATTGAAAGTCTCCGCCCGCTTCATCATCCCATCGCCGCTTTCGGGGGAGCCGCCGGGCGACACCAGCGTGGTCAGTGCCTGCCGGTGGATCATGGCGAGGTCCAACGTCTTCAGTCCCATGGACAGGGCCTGGCGTCCCAGTCCAACCGCCGGCTGCAAGCTCGCCCGCGGGCCTTGGTTCAGGTTCGTTTGCAGCGCGGTCTGATAGCGTCTCGAAAATCTGCTTAACTTGGCTTTCATCGTATGTTCCTCACTCACGGGCCGCCAGCACAGGGCGGCACGGGTTGGTGTCCTGCGCTCAGGAATGCTTGATCCCTCTTCGGCAGGCCACTAATCCACTGTAAGTGTCTGCGAGTTTGCACAACTTGCATATGGGGTAAAACCCTACCTCCCCGGCGCGCACCTCTGCTCGTGACGGATGGGTCCGCCTTCCGAGCTGTGCCTCACACAATCCTGCATGCGGTGTGGGGTGAATACCCCATAGCACAGGCCCGGCCGACGGCGTAACGTACCTCCTGTGACAAAACAATAAAACAAAAAACAGAAAGGAACGATATGTTCTGGACGATTGTCGCACTACTGGGATTGCTATGGATACTGGGCTTGGTGACCGGTTACACGTTGGGAGGGGCTGTTCACCTCCTGCTGGCGGGCGTCGTAGTCATGGTGCTGTACGGGATCTATCAGGGGTGGCGAAGACCGGCGTAAACGGCGGTCAGCTTGCCAAAATGAGTTGGACAACTTCCATCTCACCACCCGTTTCAAGCTAGGGCCGTGAAAACGAACTTCTGCCGCATCGACCACGCCGGCGATGCCCACATCGTCGCCGCGTTCGGCCACGCTCAACTCGTCAGGCACCTCAACAGCCGATACGAACTCCGCGGCGGCTCGGCCGCCGACCACGCTGACGCCATGGAATGGATCTCACTCTTCCTTCACGAAGCCGTCCTGTCGCCTCCGCCACCCGTCGCCGGGCGAACGCGCCTGTCCGTATTCACACGTTCTGTATCTGATGCTGCGGTCCGTTGGGTTCGATATCTTCGCCCCTCGCATCGGTTGAGCCCCTGTTCGCCTGCCCGGCGCGAAACGGCGGGAGTCCTTGGAAGCGTACGGCTGGCATTGGCGAGATATCGAGCAGGAAATCCCCACTAGGAAATCTATGTTTTACTCGCTGGCGATGATGCTGGTCATTCTGTGGCTGCTGGGTCTGCTGAACGGTTACACGATCGGCGGGTTCATTCATATCCTGCCGGTGATAGCCGTTGTTCTGGCGCTGCTCAACTTTCATCTGGGAGGCAAGCAGGCCTGATGGAGGAGAAATTCGTCGGCCAGGAGACGGTGACGCGCAATCCACCATCAGTCGGACGGAGGAAAAATGAGCCGGTTTGCCCCAGTCTGGCCCAATAGATGATTTGGTCATCCGTCGCATCCGGACAATGACCGCCACCACATCAACCCTACGATGGTCGGAAGCAGAGCCGCCCGCCACGGTCTCGACGCGCCAGGAGCTTGACCAGGCGCTCCACAAGGTCGCAGCACGTTGCACCGCCAATCATCCCGTCATCGTTGCCATTTACCTTCACGGTTGCGAGGTCGGAATCGGGCTTGGCCTGTCGGAGAGCTTCGTCAATGTCAAAGGTTGGGAGCCAGGCACGCCAGAGTCCTGTCTCATCACGGTCGGCGATGGTCGGGCAAAGCACGGTGCCAGTTTTTTCTTTCTCAACACACACCCCATCGAGATACCCCAGCGCAATCTCATCCCGATGGCACAGGCGCGGCAGATTGTCAGAGAGTTCTTTGAAACCGGTCGCCGTTCAACGGGCGTCCAGTGGGAACAGATGTAATCATTCAGAGGAGATGAACCCCAGCCGATTCGAGACGCGGTAGCGGGTCTTTCCTTTGTCCGGTTCTCCGATCGAGACTTTCTGTATGGCGGGAATGTATTGTATGAAGGATTTGTTGGAACTCGTTGTGCGCGAGGGAGCGGAAGAGTTGCGTCTGGAGGTCGGCAGGCCGGCGGTCGTGGTGCTGCGAGGCGAACCGCGCGCGATCGACGTGCCCCCGATAACCAGCGAGAATGCGGCCGAGTTGTTTCGCAGCATCGCCAGCGAGGAGCAGTTGGAGGAACTGCGCAAGTGTGGAGAGATTCATTTCGTCTACGTCTTTCAGAACTCGGCGCGATTTGGTGTGGCCGCAGCGATACAACAGGACGACTTTAATTTGAAGATCAGGAATCTTGGCCGTTAGCCGACTCCATCCCGGCTTTTCGTTGGATTGGAACCGTCCGTTCCACGCCCGTGTGAAACGCATTCGCCAGGCAATCGTTGGCCTCGTCAAACGGGCCAACCCTACCGGGTATTGAACCCTCCGCTGCATCCCACGACCAGATGCACACCCTTGCGCTCGGCATGGAGCAGGTTGTTGCCGCCGTCAATGATGAGATCGCCCTTGTCCAGGTGCGGCAACAAATCCTTGATGACCGAATCCACCGGAGCGCCGGCGGGTACGAGCATCATGACCGCGCGCGGTCGTCGGAGCAAGCCGATGAACTCCTTGATATCTGCCGCGCCGCGAACATCACGTTCCTTTGATTCCTGGCGCAGCGCCTCGACCTTGGCCGCGTCCTTATCATAACCTGCCACCGCGCAGCCGTGGTCTGCCATGTTCAGCAAGAGATTGCGCCCCATGACGCCCAAGCCGACCATGCCGATTTCAAACCGTTGTTCTGATTGTTTATATGCCATGGTTTTGCCTTCAGAGCCGTTCGCGGAAATGGGTGGAATTGACTTTCATCTTCATTCTCTTGGCCATGCCAGCCCGCGTTGTTCTCGTCTGTTTATGTGTGGAGTTCATCTTTCCGAATCTCCCGCTCCGCCTGCCCCCAGTCCTGAACGGCCGGACCGTCCTGGCGGCCTCGCTGCTCGTACAGTTCATAGGCACGTGTGGCGATCTGTGGCGTCAAATCGGACGGTGTCTTGGTTTTGACTGGATCGGAAATCCGATACGCGAGCAGTTTCACGCGGTCGTTGAAGAGGAACCACGCCGAGGAGTAGCCCCACACCATGAGTGCCCAACCCCAGCCGATGGGCGGCATAAACAACCCATAAACCGCAATCAGGGTGGCCACCACTTGCGTGCCGACCACCGCTACCAGCAGAATCCGCGCGGGACGAATGGACCAGAACGGGCCGCGCGTGCGGGTTTGGAAAATTTTGAAATGTCCCGATACGGATAGTTTCAGGTAAATCAGCGTCTGGATGAAGGCACGGTCGAGGTGAAAGACACGTTCACCAAGATAAAACAGGCCAAACGAGTCCATCACCCCGATGACGCCGATCACCGAGGCGATCCCCAGCACCAGTCGCATGTTCCAGGTCTCGGGCTTGTTCGAGTAGTGAACGTTGTCATACGCGATGGACAGGATCGCGCCGTCATTGAGCAACGCCAGCATCACGATCATCACCGCCGTCAATGGATAAAAATTAAAGATCAGGATCGCCAGCGTCATGAACAGCAACACGCCCAACGTCTCGGCGATGCGGTAGATCGCGTAGCTGGTCATCCGCTGGAATATTTTCCGGCTTTCCTTGATCGCGTCAATAATCACCGACAGGCCCGGCGTCAGCAGCACGATGGCCGCCGCCGCGCGCGCCGCGTCCGTCGCGCCCGAAACAGCGATGCCGCAGTCGGCTTTCTTCAGCGCGGGGGCGTCATTCACACCGTCGCCCGTCATGCCGACGATGTGACCGCGTTTTTGCAGGACATCCACAATGTGGAACTTGTGTTCGGGGAACACCTGGGCAAAACCGTCGGCTTGCTCGATGGACTCGGCCACCGGCGTCGTTTCTTGATGCTTTACGTCGCCCAGGCCGCCGGCATCGAGAATGGCTGTGCCCATCCCCAATTTCCTGGCGGTTTCCTGGGCGATGGCCAGCGCATCGCCCGTAACCATCTTGATCTTCACACCCATCCGGAGCGCAGTCGCGATGGTGGCCTTGGCATCTTCCCGTGGCGGATCGAACAGGGGCAACACACCCAGAAACTGCCATTGCCCGTCGCCCTCGGCCCGCGCCACGCCCAACGAACGAAAGCCGCGCGCCGCGAATTCGTTGACCGCCTTCTCGACGGCGGGCTTTATCTGCCCGGCATTGGCCGACAATGCCAAAATCACCTGCGGCGCGCCCTTCGTCACCTTGAACTCCTTTCCGTCCGCCGCTTTGACGGCGGCCTCGGTGCGTTTATGCACCGGGTCGAATGGCTGGAAATGGACCACCTGATAACCCTTCAAGGCCTCTTTGTCTTTCAGGCCGCCCAGCACGGCCAGATCAATCGTGTCGTTATTTTCCGCGCGCGACGCCAGCGCGCCATTGAGGATGACTTGCTCGGCGGGGACATTGTTCACGCTGAACGGATCGCCCAGCGTCAGCTTGTTCTGGGTCAGGGTGCCGGTCTTGTCCGCGCACAACACGTCCACACCCGCCAATTCCTCAATCGCCACCAACCGGCTCACAATCGCCTGTTTCTTGGAGAGCAGGCGCGCGCCGACCGCCATTGTCACCGACAACACCGTTGGCATCGCCACGGGAATCGCGGCCACGGTCAACACCAAGGCAAACTGCAGCGTGGTGAGGATCGCGTCGCCGCGATAGATTGCGAAACCAATAATCACCGTCACCAGAGCTACCGCCAGGATGATCAGGTAATTGCCGATTTTCAAAACCGCCTTTTGAAAGTGGCTGACGGTGTGCGCCTCCTGCACCAGTTGCGCCGTCTTGCCGAAATACGTTTTCTCACCCGTGGCATAGACCATTGCGCCGATCTCACCCTGGCGGATGATCGAACCGGAAAACACTGCGTCGCCCGATTTGCGCTCGGCGGGCAACGACTCTCCCGTCAGCGCGGACTGATCCACCTCCACCGGGTCGCCGTCCAGCAGCCGCGCATCCGCCGGCACAATGTCGCCCAACCGCATGCGGATGACATCGCCCGGCACCAACTCACGCGCCGGCGGGTTGATCCACTTCCCGTCGCGTTTCACCCGGGCCTTGATTGCCAGCTTGGCCCTCAGGGCCTCGATGGCGTTGCCCGCCTCGCGTTCTTCCCAGAATCCGACCACGGCGTTGGCCACCAACAAAAGCAGGATGATGAAAAAATCCGGCCAGTGCCCGACCACACCCGACAAGATCACCGCCACTTCAATCATCCACGGGATGGGCCCCCAAAAATAGGAGAGGAATTTCAGGAAGAGATTCGTCTTCTTTTCGGTAAGTTCATTCGGCCCATATTGGGTAAGCCGTTTCTGCGCCTCGGCTTGAGTGAGGCCGTCCGGCGACGATCCCAATTTTTTCTCCACCTCCGCCAGCGGCAGCGTTTTCAAATCGTCCTTCGCATCAGGCTTGGCATCGGGCTTGGCATCGGGCTTCGATCCCGGCTTCGTTTCGGGAGCCGTGGGCTGATCGGTATTTGGTTTCATAATGTGTATCCTTTCACGCTTTTGAATCTTCGAAATCGGGCGCGCTATACCTTTGCTTCCGGCGGGTCGGCGGCTCTTCCCAGCGGCAGGAAATCCGGCACATCGAGGCGCGCCACGCCAATCCGGTTGTCGGCCATCCCGTAATAAACGTCGAAGCGATCCGGTGAGCCGAGATCGTCGCGCCGGTCAATGCCGGTGGGGAACACGACGTTGGCGATGGTCCCGCGGCGTTCTTGCGGCAACTCCGGCGTCAACACCGGCTCCGCCGAACGATAGCGGATCTCGCGCGGATGCTCCTTTGAGAGCACCATCACCCCGGCCGAGTAGCACAGTTGATGTCCGTCGTTGCCCGGCTCTGCCATTTCGCTCACGCCGTGGTAAATGATCAGCCAGCCGTGCCGGGTCAAAATGGGCGGAGTGCCGCCGCCGATTTTGAGCCGCTCCCACGGCGACACCGGGGTCGCGAGCCGGTGATGCGAATTAAACAGGCCGAGGTGATCCGGTTCGGGGCCTTCCAAGGCCATCGGGCAGTAGGAAATCCAGATGCTTTCATGATCGAGATTCACCACCCGAAACGCGGTCTGGCACGCGGTTTCCTCGGGACGAGTGCCGGGGAAAAGCGGTCGATGGAGGATGGCCATCTGCATTTTCCCGGCGTGATTGGAAATGGCGACAGGGAAGAGGCTGGCATCCTTGTTGTCCACGTGGACGAAATCGATGCCCTGAAACGCAGCAAAGGTCGCGAGCCCCAGTCGCCTCCAGTGGAACAAATCCTCCGATATGGCCAGGGCGATCCGCGGGCCTTTGGGCGAGAGCGCCGTGTAAGTCATCACGTAGCGTTGGAACCGTTCCACAAACGTGATGCGAGGATCTTCGCAGCCACCGCCGCCGTCAGAGCGCCGCTCGTAATCAGCTTCAGGCTCCAGCGCAATGCCAAGCCGCTCGACTCCGGACGGGTCGCCGGCCTCATTAAACCGAACTCGGGCGATGCCGATGCGCGAATAATTGCCCCGCGCGACGAGCCGTGGAAACAGGTAAAGTTTGCCATCAGGGCCGCGAACGGCAGCCGGATTCAGGACACCTTCAATCTCCTGCGGATTACCCGGCTCCGGCTCCATCATCTGCCCCAGGCGCTGTAACTTAAATCCACTCATCAAATCCCCTCCTCGCGGAGTTTGGAACCCATCTCATAAATGGTGGGGCGCGTCACTCCGTGCGCGCCGCGGTTTGGGTTCAAGCTTTAGAATCATGGGCAATTTCAGCGTTCGGGGACGGCGCGCACGGAGTGACGCGCCCTGCCAACAACATTTGTGAGCTAGTGTGTTGAAGGCCATCCAGACAAGCGACGATCGCCTCAATCACCCGTTTCGACTCGTTGGGATCTCTGACCCGGATGGAAACAACACCCGCTTCTTCGGCCGGGTAGTCGTTCCCACCAGGGAACAAGGCATCCCCGATAAAAATCATCTCCTGAATTGCAATGCCAAGGGTGTCCCGGAGTTTTCGAATCCCGTAGGCTTTATCAATGCCCGGCTTCGTGACGTCAACGGATGTCGTGCCACCCAAGCGCACGGAAAACTCGGGGATAAGCTTATCAAGGAGTGCTTTTATCTTCTTCCGTTTGGTGAAGTCAGGGTCCCATTTTTTCTTTTCTTCGATGGGAGCCTGCTGCCCTAATGCGGAGAACGTAATCTGGCTTCCCCGGTCTTCAATTGCCTCTCCCCAAACCTTCTCGACCTTGAAGCCCGCTGATCCGAGCGCCTTCTTTAGAGAACTGATGATTTTCCCTTTCTCATCCGCGGTGAAATCTTCTGAATAGATCTTTTTCCAATCCCGCGTGTATTGGTAAAACTTTGTTCCACAGGTGGGAAGAAGAGACAGGTTCTTCAGGTGTTCGTCATGGGGCAGATTGGCGAGCACTTGTTTCTCAAACTGCGGCCAATCGCCGCCGGAAATCACCGCCACCTTCACAATTCCCAGCAGAGTGCTGAGCAGTGTGGCCATCTCGGCATCGAGAGATGCTTTGCTTTCGGCAAGCGTGCCATCCAGATCGAAAACAATGAGTTTTTTCATGGGTTACGTGCCCTCCGGCAGCGAAATTTCGAGCACGCTCACTGCACTGCGCGGGTGAAAAGCACACGCTCCGACCACGGCCGGCAAGAGCAGCACGTCGCCTTTGCCGACGGTATAATTGGCGCCATCGTGCTCCACCTGACCGTCGCCGGCGATGCACACCAGCACACACGGCGTTCCTTCGGTGCCGACTCTAAACGGCGATTCTCCACGGAGCCGCCACAACCCGAAATGTTCACAATCAAAGAGCCGCTCTCGCAGCACCGGCTTTGCCTCTTCCACCACCGGCACCACCGCACCTATTGCTCCTTGCGCAAAATCAATGCAGGCCATCGCTTGATCTACTTGCAGAGCTCGACGCTGGCCGGTCTTGGCATCAACGCGGTCCCAGTCGTAAAGACGAAAGGTCACGTCGCTGTTCTCCTGCACTTCAAAGACCACAACGTCGCCCAACGAATGAACGGTTCCGGCCGGAATAAAAATTCCATCGCCGGGCTTCGGAGTGAAGGATGCAAGCTGGTCCGCCACCGTTCCGTTCGCGAGCGCCTGCCGCAGAGTGTCTGTCGTGGTGGCAGGCTTGAGGCCCGCGTAGATGCGGCCTTTTGTCCCCGCCTCCAGCACAACCCATGCTTCGGTCTTGCCGTGCTCGCCCGCTGGTAGATGGTTCGTTTGCCGATCCGATGGATGCACCTGGACCGAGAGCACGTCGCGCGCATCGAGGAATTTCAGCAGCAGAGGGAACCGGCGGAAGCGCCCGGCCAGCCTTCCCAGCAACTGCTCCGGCCACTGCTTAAGCAATTGCCCGATAGTCCGTCCTTTGAGCGGGCCATTGGCAACGTGGCTGGGATGGTCATCGCGGTCGCTCAGCAGCCAGGCTTCGCCGATGGGGCCATCGCCGGGCAGCGGCGCGGTGAGCAGGTTGGCCAAACGCCGGCCACCCCAAAGCCGATACTGGTAGAGCGGTTCGAATCGCAGTGGGTACGGAGGTATTTGGTTCATGGCAGTATGATGGCAAAAGCGAGCTTGCCACTGGTGATCTTGCGGCCGGCTTGCGGCGCGGAAAGTTGTTCTAGTTTCGCGCCCTCACGCTGCAGGAGGATGGCTTCGACGCGGGGCACATACATTTGCGTTTCAGCGGGCAGATGTTCGGCGATGGCATCGTAACTGCGTGTTTTATAGTGATCCAAAAGTTTTTGCACCGTGCCTTCACCGGCGTTGTAAGCGGCCAGGGCGAGCCGCCAATCCTTGAAACGGTCGTAAAGGTATTTCAGATACTGGGCGGAGGCGGTCGCGCTCGGTTCCGGTTGAAAACGTTGATCGCGCGGCCACAGGGAAAGGCCGAACCGTTTGGCCGTGTCCGGCATCAATTGAAACAATCCCGCTGCCCCTGCCGGACTCAGTGCTCGACGGTCAAACGACGATTCCGCTTCCGCCACCCAGACGAGTTCGGGCGGCACGTTTTGGGCGGCGAAAACCGGCTTCAACTCCGGCACATATTGCTTTGCTGAAGCCGGCCAGGGACCTCCGGAAACTTTTCTCACCCAAATCTCGCGTTCCTTTTGCGGAGGGGGATTGGGAACCGGTCGAGGCGGCTGGTTGGTTTCAACTTTTGGCGGTGGAATCGTGAGCCGGATTTCTTCCGCGACATCCAGGTAATCCATCTGCGCCTTGAGCCACGCGGCGTATGGCCGGGTTTCCTCGTAACTTTCCAGCAACGGCAGGATGGTTTGGGCTGTTTGCCGCAGCGCCGCCATATCCACCACGTAGTCGCCTTGAAAGCGCTGCTGTACTTCGCGAAAAAATTGCTGCACCGCGCGTCCGTCCACCTCTGGAAGCGCGTTGAGAACGTTTGTATCGAGATTTTCCTGCATCCATTGTTGCGCGGCTTGAACCGCTTCCGGCATTGTGACCGTGTCGTCATCCGCCCGCGCAATAAGCGAACTCGCCAAAAACAGCCCGAGAATCACCGCCCCGTGAACCGCCATGCCCTCTCCGCTGGTTTTCATAACCTCAATCCTTAGTGTCTCGGAGCAAGCGCTCATTTAATGGGCGGTGACGTTCTTCTCTTTCTGCCCAGGCGGTGTATTCGCCACGGCGGGCGGCCCGGTTGCACCTGGCTCGATGAACCAGAGCTTGCTGTGCCGCCGATACGTTGGCCTCCGCGCCTAGCCAAATCTCCAAGGCCGGTTGCTGGATGGCGCGGGCAAATGAAAACGCCAACGCCCAAGGCAGGCGCGACTTGAATCTGACGTTCATGGCATTCAAACGGGCCGAGGCCAGTTCAGCGGATTGGCCGCCCGACAGGAACGCAATCCCCGGAACGGCAGCGGGGACGGCTCGCAAGAGACACCTCACCGTGGCGTCGGCCACCTCGTCCACCGTCGCCTGCTTGGGGCAGGTCAATCCCGAAAGCACCATGTTGGGTTTGAGGATCATGCCCTCCAGCGTCACCCGTTGTGTGTAAAGCTGGTTGAAAACCGTTCGCAGGACTTCATCCGTTACCTCGCCGCACCGCTCCAGGGTATGCCCGCCGTCCATGAGCACTTCCGGCTCGACGACGGGGACCAGTCCGGCTTCCTGGCACAACGCGGCATAGCGAGCCAGCGCCTGCGCGTTGGCCTCGATGCAACCCCGGCTGGGAATGCCCTCGCCCAGGACAATCACCGCGCGCCACTTGGCAAAACGGGCGCCCATCTGAGAGTATTCAGCCAGGCGGTCGCGCAATCCGTCCAGGCCTTCGGTTATTTTTTCTCCGGGATGACCTGCCATGTCCTTTGCACCGGTGTCCACTTTGATGCCTGGAATGATTCCCGCCTCGGTGATGGCTTTGACAAAGGGAGTGCCGTCTTTCTTTTGCTGGCGGATCGTTTCGTCGTAGAGGATCACGCCACTGATGCACTCGCCGAGACCGGGTGTGGTCACGATCAACTCCCGATAAGCGCGCCGGGCCTCCTCGGTCTGGGGAATCCCCAACCGGGCAAATCGTTTGTTGCAGGTTGGATTGCTTTCATCCATCGCCAGCAGGCCCTTGTCGCCGGCGACCAGCGCCCTCGCCGTATCGATAAGCTCTTGCGGGTTCATTTGGGGTCCAACCTACGCTCAAGGCCAGCACTGCTCTATGGGGTGAAACCCTACTGTGGATGACGGTTTCTAGGGTTCCCCTCGTTACGCCACTCTTCCTTGCCTTCGCTTGCTGTCTTCTGGCCGAGCATGGCGCTCAACGAATGGCCGCTGTCGTTCCATGCGAAACATCCCAGCCGCCACCCAACGCCTTGATCAACTGGACGCTTGCCGTCATCTGTTGCATCTGGAGGTTCATCGCCGTCCGCTGATCGCTCAACAGAGTGGTTTGCGCAGTGATCACGTTGAGGTAACTGTCTAGGCCGGATTTGTAGCGGTCGTTGGCGAGCGTCAGGTAGCGCTGCGACGATTCGACGGCGGCATTCTGTTGTTGAAGTTCCCGTGACAAGATTCGCAGCGTCGATAGATTGTCTTCGACTTCTTGAAAAGCGGTGAGCACGGTCTGACGGTAGTTCGCGACGGTGCCCTGGTAGATCGCCCGGGCTTGTTCGGTCACGGCTTTGCGTTTTCCGGCATCAAAAAGCGTTTGCGCCAGCGTCGCGCCGACGGACCAGACAAGACTCGGCCCGGAAAAAAGATTTCCCAAGGATGTGCTCTGGTATCCCACCGCGCCGCTCAAGGTAATGGTCGGAAAATACGCTGCACGCGCCACGCCGATTTGCGCGTTCGCCTCCGCGACGCGCCGTTCGGCGGCGGCGACGTCGGGACGGCGTTCGAGCAATTGCGACGGAACGCCAAATGGAATTGCGACGGGTTTTGCGTCCAGCGAATTGGTGGCGATGAAAAAGGACGAAGCCGGTTTCCCAAGGAGCATGGCGATGGCGTGTTCGAGTTGCGCGCGCTGGATGCCGAGGTCGGTGGCCTGCGCGCGTGTGATTTCGAGTTGCGTTACGGCTTGCGCGACGTCCTGGCCGGACGCCATGCCCGTGTTGTCCTGGACTTGTGTCAGCTTAAGCGACTCCTGATAAGCGAGAACCGACGCATCCAAGAGATCCTTCTGCGCATCCAGCACGCGAAGCTGAAAATAATCCGCTGCCACTTCCGCCTGAACAGTCAGCCGCACGTTTTCGAGATCGGCAAGCGTGGCTTGCGCTTCAAAAGAGCTTGCCTTCACCGTGTTGCGAATGCGGCCCCAGAAATCCAACTCCCAGGAGGCGTCAAAGGGCAGCGAGTATTCGGTGATCGTGGAAGGGTTGGGCGACGAACTTGGTTGAGTTGGCAGTGGTGACTGCCGTGATCTCGTGACAGAAGGACTGGCGGTCACGGTTGGAAAATACTGCGACCGGGCTTGTTTCACCACGGCCCGCGCGGCGAGGAAATTGGCGAGCGCCGCGGCGACGCTCTGGTTGGAAACAGTCACCTGGCCTTCGAAAGCATTCAACTCCGGCTCATGGAACATTTCCCACCACTGGCCGCGAATCATGTCGTCTTTGGGCTCGGCGGTTTTCCAGCCGTCAGTTTCATTGAATTGCGCCGGAGTCAATTCTTTGAAAGCGGCCGGCGTTTGGACGGACGGTTTCGCATATTTTGGCGCGAAGCTGCATCCGCCGAACAGAACCAGACACGCCAGTGAAACGATGGTCATTCGGGTTTCCGTTTTGAGCCGTGAGATTATGGTTTTCATTGAATGGCTCATTGCTACCCCCTGAAGATGTCGAAGGGCTCGATTTTGAGGACCTTGCGAATCCCGATATAGCTTGAGATTCCGGCGATCAGGAGAACCATGACAAAAGCCAGCCCCAGATTCCAGAAGGTGATCGTCGCTGCGTAATTGGGCAATCGGGATTTGGCGATTGTGATCATCAGTGTCACCAGGCCGATGCCCAGGCCGTAGCCGATCAGCGCCGTAAAGAACGCCATGAACAGGATCATATAGATCAGTTCGCGCCCCTTGGCGCCAATGGCCTTTAGCGCGCCAAATTTTTCCAGGTTTTCAAGGATGAACGTATAAAAGGTCTGGCCCGAGATCGACAGTCCAACGATAAAGCTGATCACGGTCATCAACAGGATGTTGGTGCCAATACCGGTCTGGTAGGTATAGTAGTGGGTGATGCGTTTGTTGAATTCCTCCTTGGTGAAGGCGACGTAGCCCAGCTTGGCGACCTGCTGCTTGATCCCCGTGATGGCCGCCTCATTCTTCGGTTGCACCAAGACATAAGACATCGTGAAACGCGTCGAAGGGAGGTATTCGATCGCGCGATTGTAGGTGGTATAGAGCGTCGGCACGCCATTCAGTCCGTTTGAGACGACCCGGGCGATGCCCACAATCGTGCCGCGGTGATCATTAAGCTCAAACGAGGTGCCGATCTTCGGATTCTCCAGCTTGGAGAATTCAGCGTCGTCCACGACGAAGAAAGTGTTATCGGCATAGATGTCTTGAATATTGCCCTGTTCGAGTGCGGGACGGCCAAACAGGCTGGTCTCGTCCAGACCGACGACGTTGACCGATTGATAGTTGCCGCTGGCGAGCTTGACCAGCGCGCCACCCATAAAGAGTGGCACGGCGTAGCTGACCCCGTCCATGCTGCGCGCCGCGTCCAGCACATAACCCGGCATGGGGATCGGACTGGTGGCCGTATTGACCGCCGGGTCCATGATCCACATCTCGGCACCGATATTAGTGACCGGCGAAAAAGCGCGGTTCAGGACGCCGGCGAACATGGCGGTCATTTCCATCATCAGGAACACGGCGAAGGTGATCCCGATCAACAGGGCGAAGAACTTGCCTCGATCATTGACCAGCAGCTTGAAGCCGATCCGCAGGATGCCGCCGTATTTCATGGTGCCTCGCCATTCCACCAGCCCGCGCAACCGCCAGCGATTGCAACCATCGCGCCGAGGCCCGCGACTTGCTGGACTGATGATCGAAGGTTTTTCATCGCATTCGCTCTGTGGTGTCTGGCGGGCGGGCGCTATTTCTGCCCGATGAAGACATCCACCATCTGGCCCGGATAGACCGGGGCATCCTTTTTCTCGAACCGGAAAATCACCGGGAGCACCCGCAGGTCCACTTGCTCTTGCTTCTCATTAGACAACTCGATCTTGGGCGAAACGTAAGGCTGCACCCGGACGAACTCCAGCGGCACCTTGATATCCGTCCCGATGATTTGCATCTGCGCCTGAATATGCCACGCCGTGGGCAGCCGTGAGACCAGTATTTCGTCCACATAACAGCGCACTTGTAGATAATCTTGAGGCCCGCCCATGACCACGAGCGGGTCGAATAACTCCGTGTAAGTGTCATAGGCACCCTGTGAAGACACATAGCCACCGACCGCCGCATTGACGGCCAGCACGACTCCACCAACCGGCGCTTTTACCGAATATTTTTGTAGCAGCGCGTTAGCTGCCTTCAGTGCGGCTGCCGCCTGAATGACGGCATCTTCCGCAGTATCCAGCACGTCCTTGCTGATTGATTTCGGGTCAATGTCGTAGGAGGCGCGGCGCTTGTCGTACTGGTCGCGGGCCGCTTTCAGGTTGGCTTCGGCCAGTTCCGTGTTCGCTCTCTGTATGGAATCATCAATGGTGAACAGCGATGTGCCGGCTGACACCTGTTGGCCCTCGTGTACCAGCACGTGGGTGATCGGGCCGGAAACTTCCGGAAAGATATTGATATTTTCACCGCTCGGCTGGTCGCTCTCGATCATGCCATTGGCATAGATGGCCGACTCGTAAGGGTTGCTGACCGGTTTAAACACGGGGGGCTGCGCCTTCCGCTCCATGCCAAAAATGTAGGCGGCAACCAGCCCGGCCAGGATGCCGATGATGGCGATGGCAAAGATGATCTTGTTTCCGACTGTCATCTTGGGCGCGGCTGCTTTGGTTACAGTCTTAGTCTCGTCTGCTTTGACTTCAGGTTTGCTCTCGGCTTTGGCCTCCGGCTTGGGTTCACGCTTAACTTCGGTTTTAGGTTCAGCTTTGACTTCGGGCTTGGTCTCAGTCTTTGCTCCAGTTTGAGGCTTGGCAGTTTTGACTTCCGCTTTAGACGCGGCTGGTTCCGGCTTTGGCTCGGTCGCTTTAACTTCCGGTTTAGGTTCGTCTGGATTCATTCGGTTCCCTTGTCTTCAGCAGTAAGATGTCCATCTTCCATATGGAGGATACGGTCCGCATATTCGTTGATGCGCGCATCATGGGTGACTATCAGGATGCAGCGTTTCTCATTAAGAATTTTCTCTTTTACGAAGGCGATGATCATTCTCCCCGTGTCACCATCCAGGGAGGCGGTCGGTTCGTCGAGAATCAGGATCTCAGGATGGCTGATGATCGCGCGCGCGATTGCCACGCGCTGTTGCTCGCCGCCCGAAAGCTTGACGGGCAGAATCTCGCCCCGGTCTTTCAGACCGACGATCTCGAGGTATTTTGTGGCCTCGGTGATGGATTCGTCCCAGTTGCGCTGCTTCAGGATCAACGGGATCGCGACATTCTCGGCCGCGGTCAGTCGCGGGAATAGATGATAGTCTTGAAAGACAAAGCCAATGGTGTTCAGACGGAAGTCAGCCAACTGGTTATTACTCAGAGTCCAGATATCGTCCCCTTTGACTTTGACGTTGCCGGCGTTGGGACGCAGGATGCCGGAAATCATGCTGAGCATGGTGGTTTTGCCGCTGCCGGAGGGGCCGACGATGAACAGCATCTCGCCAAAATGAGTCACCAGCGTGACACTATTCACGGCCGTCTTTTTGGTATCGCCTTCGCCAAACCATTTTGTCAGATCGGTCGCGACGATCGCCTCATTTCCCATTGGTTTTACGTCGTCGGAGTTCATGCGTATGACGCGATAGCCATTCAATCTGTAGGTCGTCAGCGGACACTCATCGAATGGCCCAAATCCGATGTGGACTCGTTGCAGGATTTACGGTGCCGGAATCCAGGTGTCGTCAGGGTCATAAATGGTCATGGCCTTGGCGACTTTCGCGGTCGTGGATCCCAGATTCTTTTGATAGACCTTGCCTTGTTGGTTGACGACGAATGTCATCACGCCCGTGTTGCCCCATTCGGCCGGCCAGGCGACAAGAGCAAAACCGGCAATCATGCGGCCGTTGATGATGTAATTATACTTTCCGCCCGCCGCGTGTTTTCCCTGGCTCGTCAGGATTTTGAAATAGTAGCCGTGATACGGCGCCTGCTCGTCGTTCAGCATTTTGGCCGTGCGCTGATAACCTTCCACGCGGGCCTGCGCGATGAGCGGGCCCAATGGACTCAACTCCTCGCCCGGTTGATTTGTCGGCCAGAACAGGCCGTCGTGGGTGCCGGGCGTGCTGCGCAGGAACTGTGCGTAGGCGAGCACTCCGTCTCCCATCCGATCCTGGCTGGCATATTCGTGCTGCGCCTCCACATACGCGTTGCACACATCGATCGCGCCCATTTCGTTTCTGCCGATGCGGCGGGCAAGAATCTCATCCTTGCCTGCGGCGGTATCGAAGTGCCATTGCCCGCCCTGTTTGACGAGCGGAATGGGAAACGGCCAGCCGTCCGCGCCCAATTCCACCGTGGCATTGGATTCCGCGTTGTTGATCAACTGCGTTTTTTCCGTCAGCCGTTGCACAAACATTTTGAATTCTTCGGTGGCTTGGACGACATCGGGCGAAATCAACTCATGTCCTGCCGGCCCGAAGATTAAGTGGATGGCGTTCGTGTCATGATTCTGGGCCGCCGCCACCAAAGCATTGACGGCCTCGTTCGGGGAATTGAAAGCCTGCTCCTCTCCGGCAGAAACACAAATTGGCAGTGCCAAACCCAGTCCAAACGCCGCCATCCGAGCCTGACACCACCATGTCAGTAAGTTCATTTTCATCGTTAATATATTTTTGAAAATCATAGGAGTAAAAGATTAACGCCTGCCGCCACCGCCGCGGCCACCGCCGCCAAACGCGGAACGGTTGACCGCCTGCATGCTCTGCTGGCCGCGATTGCTATAAGTTCTCGTAACGCTCGAACTGCGGATTCCAATGAACGCACCGTTCGATTCCGGCCGGCTGATGGGTGCAGCGCGTTCAACCGGAGCTGGCGTGGGTCGGGAAACACTAATTGAGCGTTCATCACGCTGTGGAACCGGGTGTGCCAGTTCTTGTCGTGTGACAGCCGGAGTCGTCGCGCGCACCATCGGATTCCCGCTCCAGCCCCGGTCGCCACGGTTTGCCGCAACTGCGCCTGGATGATTGTCAGGGCGCCAGACAGCCGTATGCCCCATGTCCCGCTGACGTGAAGATTCATGCCACCAATTGGACGGACGCGGATGGTCGCGACCCCAGAAAATGAGATTGCCGTTTCCCCAATCAAAATCGTAATCCATCCACGCGCCCATCGGCCAGCCGATGCCGAAGGTGATAAAGGGCGAGCCATCCGCAGTGTCATAATAAACCTGGGCCGGCTGATAGACCGGCACATAAATCACCTGTGGATCAGCCGGAACAATTTCAATGTCGCCGCCGTCAGAAATCACCTGTTGCTGCGGGGAGGATTGCAGGTTGCCTAATTTGGAAGCCGATGCGCGCAGGCGTTGGATGGATTTCATCACATCCGGTTGTTGATTGAGAAAAGCCTGCCCCAGTTCCATCGTCCAATTCAAGTTGTCATCCATCCATTTCAATACATTTGTGTATCGGGCCATTGCCTGGACGCTGGCGTCCCATGGCTGCTGGCCAATCTGGTTGGGGTCGCCGCCGCCGCTGACATAGCGGTCGGCCAGCACGATTTGCGTGGGCAAGGTGGACGCCGGCAGAATTTGGGCAATCAACGGGTCAGGATAAAGCGCAATCGGGCCCAGCAACTGGTCAAGCTGCGCGGCAGGAAGCGATTGATAGGCTGACATCGGGGGCGGAACCGCCATTTGTGCCAGCACCGATAGGGCCGTGCCAGTGAACAGACACAGTAAGACAGGGATTTTAAGCAATGACTTCATCAGGATATAGGCTTGGCCGGCATCATTTCTCGGACACCGCGCTCAATACTCCCTCATCCTGCACCAGCGTCCATTCGCTGTCCGGATTGTATTCCTTCATCGCCCCCGCGATCCGGGAAGTCTTTTCGCCAAAATTTCGCTGAAAAACTTTGCCGTCCTGATTGACGATAAATGTCATGATGCCCGACTGGTCCCAATGCTCCGGATAAGCCACCAGCGCGAATCCCCCCGCCAAGGCGCCTTCGCTCATGTAATTCATTTTCCCGCCGGGCGCAGCCTTGCCTTGCCGGGTCAGAATTCTGAAATAATAACCGTGAAACGGCTGCGGACCCGCGCCCTTATTTTGGCCATAACCCGCCGCATGAGCTTCCGCCACCAAGGGCCCGAATGGGCTGGCCGGTTCGTTCTCCGCCGACGGCCAGTAGAGGCCATCCTTCATGCCGGGCGTGCTCTTGAATTTCTGCGCGTACTTCGCTCCTCCGCCCACTTTCGGGTTCGCGTTGGCGTACTGCCGTTGCGCTGCCACGTAAGCCCGGCAAACGCCGATGGCGTGGAGTTCGTCCTTCCCGATGTGCCGGTTGATGATCTCCTCCTTGCCCGCCGCCGTGTCGAAATGCCATTGCCCGTCCGCTTTCACCAGTGGAATCGGCATCGGCCAGTTGTTCGTGCCAACTTCAAGAGTGATTTTGTCCTCCCCCTCTTTCACCGGCTGGCAGCCCTGCGCCATGGCGGCGGCGAACCGCTGCGCATTGTTCGCGTCCTGCACTTCGTCGCCGGTTAAAAGTTCTTGGACTTCCGAGCCGAAAATTTCGCGCAAGGCCGCTTTATCTTTGGCTTCGGTGGCCGCCTGCAAGGCTTTTACGGCCTCATCCGGCGACGCGAACAACCGTTGCGCGACCACTGGTTTCTGTTGCGCTTCTTTCTGCTCCGCCGCATGAAGGTCCGCCGACAAAATACCCCAGACACCGGCCAACAGTGCGATTGTTGAAAGGCTGGCAAAACGTGTAAATTGGTTTGAAAGTTTCATAGGTTCATCAGGTCTGTTTTTGTCCAATAAGTTGCGCAACTCACCGCTTTCCCCCATGCGCGCCGCCGACAGGGTGCGCCGCCGCACGACTTACAACTCCGCGATGACTATAATCATGCACATCGCGCCCCCTTTCATAGCCGCCGCCGAAAAGATACACATCAGGCCCCGGCACCACCACCGTGCCGCCGTAACCTCCGTCCACGTAACCCACACATCCCGTCAAGGCCGCCAACAGCGCAACCCCCAGCCCAATCTTGATTCGGTTAATCGGACCGTTCGCCTGGTTCATACGGACCTTCCTTTCGCGGAAGAAATCGAAAAATGCGGCTGCTCTCGAAATACCACCATGCGCGCCGTGATCAAGTCACCGAACGGCAACTCCATTTTCTGTTTCATTTTCATAGGCCGTAAAATAACCGAGGAAACCTTCCCGTCGCTATGGGGTGTTCACCCCACCAGGGATTTTATGAATCCAGAACGACCTGGCCTGTCAGGTATTTCCGGAGGACTCCCGACAGGACCATGATCATTTCGAGCGTCCACGCCGACAGGCTCCAGAACTTGCCGAGAAACATGAGGACCGGGTGCCCTTTTTGTTCGGCCACTTCGTTGTAGCCGTGCTCCTTCCAGCGGATGTCCACCTCCGTGTGCGTGAGGCCGGTGTCGGGGTTGACATGGAGCGCCGCGAGCGTGTCGGGGACCGGCACGGAAGCAATGTCGGGCGCCTTCGCCGTTGCCGGCTTCGAGGGGGGGCCCTCCACTACGGATTCCTTTGTGACCGTTTGCATGGTGACGATCATAGGTTCGGATAGGGCAGTGCAAAGCGCAACTCCATCAAACTCCGCTTTGCAGCCAGCGCTCGGTGAAAAGACCGAAGCTGTGTTGGCCGCCGTTGACCGCCAGATTGCCACTTTCCGCGTGGCCGACTTGCAGACTGAATGTCCCGGCGTCGGGCTGGAGGGCCGGGGTGAGGAGTCGAAATTCCGCGCAAACAACTCTTCCCTTGCCAAATCCACTGTCTGTGGTAAATGTTATACCACGACACTGAATTAAACTTATGTTTGGAGCATTTATCAAAGAACTGAGGGCCCGGCAGCGGTTCGGCCTGCGCGAGTTTTGTCTGGAGCATGGCCACGACCCCAGCAACTGGAGCAAGATCGGACGCGAAGTCCTCCAGCCGCCGCGCGACGAGGAAACCCTCCGCGCCTGGGCCAAGCAACTCGGTCTCAAGCCCGGCTCGGACGACTGGCTCAAATTCTTCGACTACGCCGCCGTGGACGCAGGCCGCATCCCCGACCACATTCTCAAGGACGAGGAATTGGTGGAGAAGCTTCCGGCATTCTTTCGCACCCTTTCGGGGAACAAGCCGTCCGACGAGGAACTAGACAATCTGATCAAACTGCTGCGCGAACGCTGAACGAATGGGCACACATGGACGCGCGGCACTTCAAAGCTCCCTATCTCCGGCGCACCGACATCTGGAAACAGGCGGACGAACTGCGTCAACGCCTGCTGCCGCAAGCCACGCTCCCCGTGCCCGTGCTTGATCTGGCCGAATTCGATTTGGGATTGGAACTCGTGCCCAAAGCCAACCTCCGCCGCGCCGGCGACATCGACGCCCTTTTGCTGGGCGACCTGAAGACCATCGTGGTGGATCGCGACGCTTTCATGGACCTGCGCGCGGAGAACCGCTTGCGTTTCTCCGTCGCACACGAAATCGGCCATTTCGTTTTGCACCGCGACATCTACGGCGGCCTGAAACACGCCACGGCCAGGGAATGGTTCGACTACATCGCCAGGCGCAGAGGCTATTGTAAATCGCCTTCTACCTGAATTTTCCCGCAACCTAGCTTTGCCGCCCACTTCTTCACGGCTTCTGCGTTCTCATCGGTTAAATCACTCAAGTCCTTCAGATGGACATGCAGAACAAGAGAGACAGTCGCTGCATTGGTCGGAGCAGTGGCGAGCTGAGGTGCGGGCGGTAAAACTTTGGATTGATCACGGCGCTCCGATTCCGGCTGCATTTCGGTAGCACCAGAAACTTCATCAAGATTCCCCTTGGTCAGCAATCCTTGCTCATTTTCTGTAACCAATCCGGTATGGATAATGAAGTCAATCAGGCGATCCAGCGCGTTCGAATCACCTTCCGTAGCGCCGCACTTAATTGCCAATGATCTTTTGAACTCGTCTCTCGTGAGTGTCGACCGCAAGGTAAAGTTTTGAATGGCCACTTGCCCGTACCAACACCGACTGACCAGCTTTCTCAGGTGAGACTTGGCCCTTTCTTCATCCCAAGCGGCTTCGCGAGCGTAGCGAACCGCCTCCTCACTTGGAAGGTAATAGCCGTACTTTGGGGAGGTGATGATAGCTGATTCCGCCAAAAAGCTATTGTTGCCGCTGACAAGAGTCGGACCCAGGTTGGTGGCACTCGCCACGTCCCTGTAATTCGTCTGGGATTCGCCGCCTTGCGAAGCCACCACGTATCCCTTGATGATCTTGATGAGCGTTTCAACGCCAGAAGCGGGGAGTGCTTTTTCGGCAGACAATCTTGCCACCTTTTGTTTCAGGGGCTGCTCTGTTTTCAACTCTGTCTCGTCATTCATTTTTGCCTCCAATGTTCAGTGCGATTGCATACAGGGGTGGAATCTCAAAGCGATCAGAACGATTAACAGCAAGGTAGTCCTTCACAGCAATTGCACCAATGCGGACAAGTTCTGAGATAACCAATTGCGCATCCAGGTCTTTTTTCCCAAGCGCCTCTGACAGCTGTTTACGTGTGAACTGGGGAGACTTGTGTCCCTTCAACTGCTTGAAAGTTTCGCCAAAATTCTCAAAGACCTGTAGAAAATCGCTCAGTTTTGATGCTGCAGTCCGTTGCATGGCTTCTTCTACTGCGGCTGCCGAAATAAGCTTTTCGGTCACTTGATTTATTCCCTGCTTGGCAAACGTCTGCTGAAGTTTTTGTGCTTCAATGCAAAAGTTGACGAAGTCTCGCGGTAGCACGTCCCCATTACCGTCCTTGAACAATTCATAAAGTCCTTCGAAACCGCGATGATACTGTTCTTTCCAATCAAAAACTTCATTCAGCCACTGGAGAGCCAGCGGATATGGTATAGCCGCTTCATTCTCCGGGTGCAGCACGGCGAGCCGGTGCGCAAGCAAGATGGCAATGTCTTCTTTCGTCCACTTCAACTCAAGCTTCACTGCGCTGAAATGGTCCTTATTGACGTAAGTCAGCGCTTGGTAAATGTCCGACCGGAAGAAGAGTTTGAACCGTATCCGCTTAAGCCTGATCAATTCTCCAACCGCCCGCATCAAATTACCAAGCAGGTCTTCCAATTCGTCACTTGTTCCTCCATTCAGCGAAACTTCATCAAGGCTGTCCAGGCAGAGCCACAAATCAGCGTTCTGGCTGCTCAACCATTCTTCAGCCGTATAGATGACCTGATCGCACTCAGTAGCACCGAGTGGCGACTTGAGGGGCAGTTCAGTGCTAAAGTAGTCGCCGAAACCAACTTTGATCTTCATCGTGCGAAGGGCTTGCCACCTGGTCGGGACTTCACGAACCAAGCCCCATCTGACCAAGAATCTTCTGTAAAGTTTCTGCAAGTTGTCTGGAAGCACATCCTCCTCCAGAAGTCGTTCAGCGATGAGCGACGCCAGATAAAACCTCCAGAGAGCGACTTTCGATTCTGTTACTGCATGAATCGTATTCCAATGATCTCGAAGTTGGGGCTCGTCCCCGATCCATAGGTTTGGCTTCCGAAAAATCTTAATCTCGTTCTGGAGTTCCCCAAGCATTTGAAAAATCGCACTCTTACCGGCCCCCTTAGGTCCCAAAACCAGGTAGGTTTTCTCCGAGCAAGCGAGGTCAAACGAAGTCGAACGGTAAAAGAAATCTCTCAAGTGCCGCTCTTGCTGCGCAGCGCCAATTCCAAAATCAATCTTGTCAAGGTTGCTCATTCGCTAAGTTCGCTTCGAGAACCGATTCCAAAAATTCTCTGATGCTTACGTTACGAATACCGCCTTTTCCGTCAAATTGAAACAGGAATAAATACGAAAACGCAGCGCTGGCCGAGACGTCATTCGGTTGTCAGGGCAATTCAATCAGCGCATTCGCGTAATTCGCGTAAACCTCGTTTCCCTTCCCCGCCAGTTCCATCATTCGCCAAACCGGCGAATGAACCAGGTCTTCACCACCTGGGTCAGCAGCGCGTAGCCCAGCAGCATGATGGCCAGATACAGCCAATACAGCGGCGGGAGCGGGACGAACCCGAGCGTGGTCGCCACGGGCGAAACCGTCAGCCAGGCGCCGGCCGCGACGATGATCAAGGAAGTGAGGATGAGCGGCCAACTGGCCCGGCTTTGGATAAACGGGATTTTGTTGGTGCGAATGACATGGATGATGAGCGTCTGGGTGAAGAGCGACTCCACGAACCAGCCAGTTTGGAACAGGGCCGGGTTGTGCCAGCAGTTGAAGACATACAGCATCATGAAAAACGTCACGTAATCGAAGATCGAGCTGATCGGCCCGATAAACAGAATGAAACGCAGGATTTTGCCAATCGTCCACTGGCGCGGCTTGATCAGCCAGTCGGCGTCCACCTGGTCGGTGGGGATAGTGGTCTGCGAGAAGTCGTACAGGAGGTTGTTGGTCAGCACCTGGATCGGCAGCATGGGCAGGAAGGGCAGGAACGCGCTGGCCCCCACGACACTGAACATGTTGCCGAAGTTCGAGCTGGCCGCCATCTTGATGTACTTGACAATGTTGCCGAACACCCGCCGGCCTTCCAGCACGCCCTGCTCCAGCACCAGCAGGCTGTTTTCCAGCAGGATGATATCGGATGACTCCTTGGCGATGTCCACCGCGCTGTCCACCGAGATGCCCACATCGGCGGCTTTCAAGGCCGGGGCGTCGTTGATGCCATCGCCCATGAACCCCAACACGTGGCCCTTACTCTGGAGCGCACGGATGATGCGCTCCTTGTGAGCCGGGACCAGCCTGGCAAAGACGCTGGTGGCGCTGGCGGCTTCGGCCAGTTCCGTCTCGCTCATCGTCTCGATTTGAGAGCCGAACAAGAGATGCTCCACCGGCATGCCCACCTCCTTGCAGATGTAGGCGGTGATGATCTCATTATCACCGGTCAGGACCTTGACGTCCACGTTCAAGCTGTGAAGCCGCTTCAACGCCTCTGCGGCGGTGTCCTTGGGCGGGTCGAGGAAGGCCAGAAAACCCAGCAGGATCAGGTCCGATTCATCCTTGACCGAGTAAACCGGTTCATCTGAGGCGCCCGGCATTTGCTTATAAGCCAGGGCGATTACCCGGAAGCCCTGACCGTTCAGATCGTCCGCCAACTGCCGGCGTTTGGCGTCGTGCTCGGGCAGAACTTCGATGACCTCTCCTTTGACTTCCACCCGGGTACACAGGCTCAACACTTCATCCACCGCGCCCTTGCAGATCAGCGTGTTCAACCCGGTTTCATCTTCCACCACCACCGACATCCGGCGCCGGACGAAGTCGAAAGGGATTTCATCTATCTTGCGGTACTTCTCTTTCGCTTTCAGGCGTTCTTCCAACTCCTCATGGTCGAGAATCGCTTCGTCGAGCAGGTTCTTCAACCCGGTATGGTAATAGCTGTTCAGGTAGCCGAACTGCAGCACCTTCTCGCTGGGATCGCCGTGCGCGTCCAGATGCTTTTCGAGCACGATCTTGCCCTGGGTGAGGGTGCCGGTCTTGTCGGTGCACAGCACGTCCATCGCCCCGAAGTTCTGGATGGCGTTCAGGCGTTTGACGATCACTTTCTTGCGCGCCATGTCCAGGGCGCCCTTGGACAGGTTGACGGTCACGATCATGGGCAGCATCTCGGGGGTCAGCCCGACGGCCACAGCCATGGCAAACAGGAAAGCTTCCAGCCAGTTGTGCTTGCTCAGTCCGTTGATCAGAAAAACCAGCGGCACCATCACGGCGATGAAACGGATCATCAGCCAGGTGAACTTGTTGACGCCCTTGTCGAAGCTGGTCAACTGGCGTTGACCGACGATACTGGCGGCCAGCGATCCAAAGTAGGTTCGGTTCCCGGTACAGATGGCCACCGCCGTTGCGGATCCACTCTCCACGTTGGAACCAAGGAAGCAGAGGTTGGGCAAATCGAGCGGATTTTGAACGTCTGCCGACGCCGGGGCGGCTTTCTTCTCCACAGGCAGGGCTTCGCCGGTGAGGGCCGCTTGATTCAAGAACAGGTCTTTGGCGGAAAGCACGCGCACGTCCGCCGGCACCATATCGCCGGCGGCCAGCCGGATGATATCCCCAGGCACCAACATCTTGAGCGATACCTCTTCTTCCTTGCCGTCTCGCACCAATGTCGCGGTGTTGCTGACCATTGCCTGGAGCTTCTCGGCCGCGTTATCGGCACGCATCTCCTGGAAGAAACGCAACACGACGCTCAGAACCACCATCACGAAAATAACCACCGTTGCCTTCAGGTCACCGGTTAGATAGGAAAGCACGCCCAGCGCCAGGAGCAGGAGGACCAATGGATTCTTGATGTTAACCAGGAGGCGCATCAGGGCCGATTGACGCTTCTCCCGGGCAATCTCGTTCGTCCCGACCTGCTTCAAGCGAGAATCGGCTTCCGCCTCGCTCAAGCCGCCCAGTTGCGATCCAAGCTCCTTCAGGACGGCATCGGCATCGGCACGCGCCTTTTCCAAGAGTTCAACGGAATTGTGCGCCCCGTTTCCGCCAGGGACGGGCACAGGAGCGATGGTGGGCACCTTCGCCGTTGTCGGCTTCGAGGGCGCCGGCCCGGTTTCGGATTTATTTTGGGTCGTTTGCATGCTGACGATCCTCTACGGACCGATCAATTTCACAAAGTTTTGCCCGCTTTGGCCAGTCGCCATTTCCAATTCCGAATCGACGGCAGGTCCTCGCGCCGCGCGGCTGGCGGCCCGTCAGGCCAGCACCGATCAACTCATCTGTTTGACGGCTTAGAAACATGTACTCACCCTGCGCGCATGTTCGGATATCTGGGTAAACCCGGCAAGCATCGGCGGCGAGTCATCGAACCTACCGGCGAAGAACTGACTTACGCGCGGTATGGACGGGGCGACCAGTCCCGAAAATCGTGTGTAGCGAGGCGCTGGTGTAGAAATCCGCATCCGGTCGTAGAAGTTCCTGATTCAGTCCAAGTGCTTTGCCGAGATGCTTGAGGAATCCATTCGCAAATATCAAAACCGCACCATCGAAGCCGTCGCTGTCATCGAAGAATTGATCGCACTGGCGAAACAAATGCGCGAAGCCGCTCAGCGTGGCGCTGGACTGAGCCTATGGTAACGGCGCGAGAGCATACTCTGAAATGCTCATGGCTTTGTTGTGCCCCACTTCCAATTCCGAATTTCCGGCAGATCCTCGCCGTATTTGTCGATGTACTGCTTGTGCTCGGTGAGTTTTTTTAAGATGCGTAATTTCATTCTCGCGGTCCGGGTGGTCGCGTGTTAAATCCCTAGCCAATGAACCGGCATCTCTTTACGCCGTGGATTACTTCACCCGCGAAGAGACGGAGTTTTCGACCGAAGCTGAAGCTGCGCGCGCGGCGGAGCTTTCCTGACGGCGGAATCATCGGCCTGATTAGACTCGGCGCCAAACCATGAGCACGCGGGCGCAGAATGAGAATAAGTTTGGTCAGTGGGACGAGTTGCCCGGCGGTGGGCGGCGTTACCGGCTCGACGTGCCGGGCAAGCTGGGCTGGCTGGCGCGTTATCTCAAGGACGTGGACGCGGGCGAAACCACGGTGCGTTTCTGGCAGGAAATTTACGATGACACGGGCAAGCTGGTCGAGACGCACGAGAAATTCCCGGTGGATAAAGGCCACCAGAAAGCGTAGGATACAACCATGACGATCACGAAACAAACTGTCGCCGACAAAATCGCCGCGTATCTCCACCACGAGATCACGCTGGCGCAATTGGTGGACTGGTCGGAGCGCGCCCTCATGGACGGCGAGCTTGCCGAACGCGATGCCAAGACACTTTCGTCCGTCATTGCCCGTCTCGGTGTAGCCGACGTGCGCGCGTTCGGTCTCGCGTGGGAAGATTGCGAGGAACTTCTCCGCAAACTCGGTTTTTCTCCGCGCGTGGAAGTGGTCGCGGTGTGACGCGCGGTTGAAATTAAATGCGCGGGCGCATGTTCTGCCGGTCGATTACTTCTTTGCGCCCCATTTCCAGTTCCGGATTTCCGGCAGGTCCTGGCCGTATTTGTCGATGTATTGCTTGTGCTCGATGAGCTTGTCCTTGAGCTGCTGCTTCAGGTAGATGCCCTTGCCGCCCGTCTGCGGCAGGCGGTCGATGGTGTCCATCACGAGGTGGAAGCGGTCCAGATCGTTCAGCACCGCCATGTCGAAGGGCGTGGTGATGGTGCCCTCTTCCTTGTAGCCGCGGACGTGGATGTTGTCGTGGTTGGTGCGGCGGTAGGTCAGCCGGTGGATCAACCACGGGTAGGCATGGAAGGCGAAGATGACCGGCTTGTCCCTGGTGAAGAGCTCGTCGAAATCCAGGTCGCTCAACCCGTGCGGGTGCTCGGTTTGCGGCTGCAGCTTCATGAGATCAACAACGTTCACCAACCGGATTTTCAAGTCTGGCAGATGCTCGCGCAGAATGGATACGGCGGCGAGCGTCTCCAGCGTGGGCACGTCGCCACAGCAGGCCATGACCACGTCGGGCGCAGCGCCTTGGTCGTTGCTGGCCCACTGCCAGATGCCGATGCCCTCGGTGCAGTGCTTGACGGCGGCGTCCATGCTCAGCCACTGCGGCGCCGGGTGCTTGCCCGCGATCACGACGTTGACGTAATGGCGGCTGCGCAAGCAGTGGTCCATCACCGACAGCAGGCAGTTTGCATCCGGCGGAAGGTAAACCCGCACGACCTCGGCCTTCTTGTTCACGACGTGGTCGATGAAACCGGGATCCTGGTGGGTAAAGCCGTTGTGATCCTGACGCCAGACATGCGAGGCCAGCAGGTAGTTCAACGAGGCGATCTTCCGCCGCCACGGCAATTGCGATGTGACCTTCAGCCACTTGGCGTGCTGGTTGAACATCGAATCGACGATGTGGATGAACGCCTCGTAGCAATTGAAGAGCCCATGCCGTCCGGTGAGCAGGTAGCCCTCGAGCCAGCCCTCGCATTGGTGCTCGCTGAGCATTTCCATCACCCGCCCGGTGGGCGCGAGCCATTCGTCGTTCGGCACGGTCGCGGCATCCCACTGGCGTTGGGTCACTTCAAAGAGGGCTTCCAGGCCGTTGGAGAGCGTCTCGTCAGGGCCGAAGACCCGGAAATTCCGCTGCTCACTGTTCAGCTTGGCCACATCACGCAGGAAAGGCCCGAGCACATGCGTGTCGCCGATGCCGCGCACCCCCGGCGAGGGCACGTCGGCCGCGTAGTCGCGGAAATCCGGCATCCGCAGGTCCCGGAGCAGCATGCCGCCGTTGGCGTGGGGATTCGCGCCCATGCGCCGGTCGCCCTTGGGCGCAAGTTCGGCCAGTTCCGGTTTCAGGCGGCCCTGCTCATCGAACAGTTCCTCCGGCCGGTAGCTCCTCAGCCAGTCTTCCAACAGCTTGAGGTGTTCGGGATGGGTGGCCGGGTCGGACAGCGGCACCTGGTGCGCACGGAAGGTGCCTTCCACCTGCAGGCCATCGACCCTCTTCGGCCCCGTCCAACCCTTGGGTGAATTGAGGACGATCATCGGCCAGCGCGGACGCGCGAAGTTGCCGTGGACGCGGGCGTCCTGCTGGATTCGTTTGATCTCCTCGACCGCCATGTCGAGCGTCGCGGCCATGGCCTCATGCATCAGCGCGGGCTCGTGACCCTCGACGAAGTAGGGCGTCCACCCATAGCCGCGGAGCAACTGTTCCAATTCCTCGCGGGTGATGCGGGCCAGGACGGTCGGGTTGGAAATCTTGTAGCCGTTCAAGTGCAGGATCGGCAGCACCGCGCCGTCGGTGGCCGGGTTGAGAAACTTGTTGGAATGCCACGCCGTGGCCAGCGGTCCGGTTTCCGCCTCGCCATCGCCGACGACGCAGGCGACGACGAGATTGGGGTTGTCGAACACCGCCCCGAAGGCATGGCTGAGCGAATAGCCCAGCTCGCCCCCCTCGTGGATCGAGCCCGGGCACTCCGGCGATGCGTGGCTGGGAATGCCTCCGGGAAACGAAAATTGCAAAAAGAGCTTCCGCAGCCCGGCCTCATCCTGGCTGATGTTGGGATAGATCTCGCTGTAAGTGCCCTCGAGGTAAGTGTTGCCCACGACGGCCGGGCCGCCGTGCCCGGGGCCGGAAACGTAAATCATATCGAGGTCGTATTTCTTGATGACCCGGTTCAAGTGCACGTAAATGAAGTTCTGCCCGGGCGTCGTGCCCCAGTGTCCCAGCAGCATGTGCTTCACATCCGCGAGTGTCAGCGGCCGCTTCAGCAGCGGATTGTCGTAAAGATAAATCTGGCCAACCGAGAGGTAGTTCGCCGCGCGCCAATAGGCGTCGATTTTGGAAAGCAGTTCGGTTGACAATGGTTTATTCGTTGCATTCTTCATGATCACTTTCCTTTCCAGATGGATTTGCCCACACATAAGTCCCGGACTATAAGTAGGGCGTTAGCAATCGCGCAATGCCGTCGCGCAGGCGAGCCGGCAGTGGGCGGCCATCGATCTCCTCCATCGTCACAGGATGGGCGCCATGCCGTTTCGTCTCGACCCACCGATCAAGCCGTTGGGCGAGTTCGGGGTCGTAGCATTCCAAGTTGAATTCGAAGTTAAGGCGCAAACTTCGCGCATCCCAGTTGGCCGATCCGAGCAGCACCCAGCAGCCATCCACCAGCATGAGTTTTGAGTGATCGAATGGAGGCGGGGTTAGCCATATCCGGCATCCATGCTGGAGCACTTGCGACCACATCGCGCGGGAAGCCCACAAGACAAACGGCAGGTTGATGCAGGAGGGCAGAATGATATCAACCTGCACACCCCGCATTGATGCCAGATTCAGCGCGGATACCACGGCGGGGTCGGGCAGAAAATAGGGAGTCACGATCCGGACTGAACAGCGGGCAATCGAGAGGGCTCCCAACAGCGTCCAAAGAAGCTTCTCGAAATTCTCATCCGGGCCATCGGTCACGCCTCGCGCCAACACCTGCCCCGCGCTTTCGGTTTTGGGAAACCACGAATCACCACGCAAAGCTTCGCCGGTCGTGAACAGCCAATCATCAGTGAACACTTCTTGCAGTTGGGTCACCACAGGGCCCGTCACTCGGAAATGGATGTCCTGCACCGGGTTTGACGGTTGGCGTTGAAGGCAGTGTCCTACTCGAATATTCATGCCGCCGGTAAATCCCACGCGCCCATCCGCCACCAGGATCTTCCGGTGTGTGCGCATGTTTATCGACATCAGATGCCACAAAGCAAACGACGGGAGAAACCGTGCATGCTTCACTCCCTCTCGTCGCAGCGTGTGGAGAATGCTGGGCCAGGAATACCGAGTCCCCGTCGCGTCAATCAGCACCCGCACTTCCACGCCCCGGCGCGCGGCCTCGCCAAGCGCATGCGCAAAGGCCGTCCCGACTTCGTCCCGATCGAAGATATAGGTAACGAAAGAGACTGTTTGGCGTGCGTGTTGGATTGCTTCCAGCATGGCCGGATAGGCTTCATCTCCGTTCACCAACGGATCGATCCGATTGCCGGGCAGCAAGGGTCGCTCTACCACACCCCCAACGACCCGAGCCAGCATCATGAGATGCCCTCCGTGATCCGGCAGATGGCGCTGCAACTCTTCCGGCAGACATTCGGGTTGCGCGGCTTGTGCCCGGTACCGCTCAAGGTTCCTTCGCAGCAGAGCGGCCTTATGGCGAATGCGATTCACTCCGAAGATGAAGTACAGGAGAGCCCCGACCAGGGGCACGAGCCAAACGAAACCCACCCACGCGATGGCGGCGCGCGAATCACGCTTGTTGAGAACCGCGTGCCCAGTCGCCAACACACAGAGAAGCAACCCAAGTCCGATGACAGCGACGTGCCAGACGTCGTGCACCAGATTATCAACGGCCATCGTCATTGCGGTCTGTCCCTGAGGTTAGTCCTCTTCGTCTTCATGGCACATTTCCTTTCCACCCGAGAGTCCGAGAATGCGGCAGACCGAGCGCGCAATCATCAGTTCTTCGTCCGTGCGAATGACGCGAACCGTGACCCGGCTGGCGTCCGCGGAAATCACCGCCGCATTCTCCGCGTTGCGCGCCTCATTCAGTTCGATGCCGAGGAAGCCTAGTCCATCGCAGATGCGTGCGCGAATGGACGGGCAGTTTTCCCCAATGCCAGCGGAGAAAACCAACGTGTCCAGTCCGCCGAGGGCGGCGGCGAATGCGCCCAGCCACTTCTTCGCTTGGTAACAGAACAGCGCGACGGCTTCCGCCGCCCGCACGTCATCGGTTTCCCGCGCGAGCAGGTCCCGCATGTCGGAGCTGATTTCTGAGACTCCCAACAGACCCGACTCGTGGTTGACCATTTCGTAAAACTGTTTTGTGCTGATCTGTTCGGTTCGCGCCAGATACGGCGCCAGGCCGGGATCCAGATCGCCCGAGCGGGTGCTCATGGGCAACCCCGCGGTCGGCGTGAAGCCCATACTCGTGTCGATGCTCTTCCCACCATGCACCGCCGCCAGGCTGGCCCCATTCCCCAGGTGCGCCAGGATCACGCGGCCTTGGGCCACTTTCTCACCTGCCACCCGCGCGAGTTCTTCCATCAGATAGGCATAGGACAAACCGTGGAAACCGTATCGTTGAACTCCCTTGGCGTCGAAACGCCGTGGAATCGGCAGTAGTTTGGCCACACGCGGCATGGTTTGGTGAAACGCCGTGTCGAAACAGGCCACTTGCGGCAGTTTCGGATGACGCTGGCGGAACGTCTCGATCAGTTCGATCTCGTGGGGCAGATGATCCGGGTCATACGGCCTGATGCGATGCAGTTCATCCAACAGGTCTTGGGTGACAATCTCGGGCTGGATGTGTTTCATCCCATGGACCACCCGGTGTCCCACAGCCCGGACCGATTCGAGATTATTCTGCTCTTCGAGCCAATCAATCAGGAAATTCGTCGCCGATTTGTGATCGGAGGCGGCGAGACCGCGGCTGTCCTGCTGATTCCTGGTCGGGTCATTGAACGTCAGGTTCGTCCCGCTCAGGCCGATGCGGTCAACCTTTCCATAAAGCCTCCGCTTCAGCGGTCCACCAACCTGGTATAGCACGAACTTGATGCTCGATGAGCCACCATTGATCGTCAGGATGCGTGGGTTAGCTGGTTTCATGCGTGACTCCTTCGTCATTCTGCAATCCCAACAAAGCCAGTTTCGCGCACGTGGACCTGTAATCCGTGTGAAGAATGCTCCGAATCCCCAAACCTTCCGCGATCTGGACGAACATCGGGGTGTTTTCGATATAGACTACCTGCCGGGCTGGCGCCTGGGCGATGTCCAGCGCGAGCCGAAAGATGTCCGCGTCGGGCTTGCGCACGTGGACGAAGGAGGAGGAAATAAAAGAATCCACAAACCCGTCCAGCTTGAACTTTCGAATCCGATACGCATTCAGTTCGCGCCCTTCGTTGCTGACCACGGCGATCTTCAGCCCGTGCCGGACCTTGAGCTGAGCGACCAACTCGATCATCTCGGGGTAAGGTTTCGATTGCGCGAACATGAAGCGCCGAAACTGAGCCCGGGTGAACGGTCGCTTTTGGTGGAAGACCACCCGGCCTAAGTATTCTTCCAGCGTGAGCTTTCCCTCCTCGTAGGTGTCAAAGGTCAGGTGATGCCGATCCTCCATCTCGGCCAACTCCAGCTTGAAGGTCGTCGCGGCCCGTTTGCGGGCACGATGATCCCACCCGTCGGTGAGCAGGACGCCACCGATATCCAGAAACAATGCCGTGATTGGTGCGTTTCTTGTCATGTGGTCGGGAGTGGGGCAGCCTGGAGGATCGGTTTCGTCATTGCCTGGTACATCATTTCCTCGCTGAAGAACGGTGGACCATATAGTTCGTACCCAACGCTTAGTTTTTCGTTAACTTTGCGCGCAATCTCGTCATGGGTTGCGGCATCGGCGTGAAAAGCCACCGCGACGATTGTATATTCGATCTGAGTTTTCATGTTATGTTGAGTCCTGTCGCTATGAGATTATCGCTGCCACAGCATGTGAGCGGTTTCGAGGGGAACTGCAACGCCGTCGCAGTGCGGTATCACTCGCGGCGTATAGTCCGCGGGCGGGCGGGCCGCGGACACAGCAGCGCTGTAAACGTAGCCGCCCGACGCGCCGGCCAGTTGGCGAACGCGCTGCATCTCCTGCCGTACCGGGCTGCCGCCGTTAACTCCGTCGGCATAAAGCTCGACTCCCACCGCATTCGGGTCGAGGTCATTGAGATAGACTTGAACCTCAAACAGGTGTTGTTTGCCTTTGGTCTCCACCCTCACTTCTCCGAAGCGCAGCTTGGCCCATTTCTGTTCCAGACTGTGCTGCCAATCGACCATTTGCCTGCCGATTGCGCCTTTATTGGTCGGGTTCCTGGCCGGTGGTTGTTTGTTTGTCATAAAATTTCCTGCGCTCATGGCTGGTTTTCCAAATTGGCCACTTTCGCCAGCCGGCGACGAAAACGCTCCGCACCGGTGAATTGCGCGGCGAGAAATGTCTGCACCAATTCCCAGGCGAGGGCGTGGCCGACCACGAGGCCGCCAAAACAAATCAGGTTCAAATCGTCGTCCTCGACGCCTTGATGCGCCGAAAAGTTTTCGTGAATCAAGCAGGCCCGAACCCCCGCCACTTTGTTCGCGCAGACCGATGCTCCAACCCCGCTTCCACAGATGCCCACTCCGCGATCCACTGTCCCGGCAGCAACCGCCCGTGCCAGTGGCACGATAAAATCCGGATAATCATCGTCCTCTTTCGGCCGGCTGTCGCCGAAGTCAACCACTTCATGACCGGCTTCGCGCAATTTCCCGGCCAGATATTCTTTCAGTGAGTAACCGCCATGGTCGGCGGCAATGCCGATGCGTTTCGGTGTCTTAGGCAAGAGGGTCAAGGTATCAGCCTCGTGTGTATTCGCATTTTCAATGGTTACGCAAAAAGTTCCTTCAGTTGGATTAAGAACCATTTCAGCCTGGCTGTTTGCCAGAACTTGATTCCAATTTCGGCTTTAGGTTTTTGGCGGCGGTCATGGCGCGATAGGTCACCGGCACCTGCCACTCGGCGTAATTCGGACTGAAGGTTTTCATGGCACTGACGATTTGCTGGCGGAAAGTTGTTTCAATCAAATTCCCTTGTCCCGGCCAGATTTTGAAATGGACACGGACAAAATCCCATCCGCCGCCCGGTGCCGTTTCCATCGGGCCGATGACCGGCTCGCTCAAAATGATTGCGCCGAATTGCGCCCACATGCCCCTGGCGGTGTTCCCGATGGCCTGGAAGGCATTGTCCCGGTCCGCGCCTGCCGGAATCTGGATGTCCGCATATGCAAACACCCCACCGTGCGGAAACCGGCTGACGTTTGCGATAGTGCGGTTGGGAATGAACACAATTTGGTTGTAAAAATTGCGGAGCGTGGTGAAACGCAGGCCGATTTCCTCCACCCGGCCCATGACGACAACCGTGCCTGCAATCTCCACCATGTCGCCCACGTCCATCGTGTCCGAAAAAATCAGCGTCAGGCTGATGACCACGTCCTGCACCAGCCCTTGCGAGCCGAAGCTGATGGCCAGCGCGATGATGGACGCGCTCGCCAGATAACCCGTCAGGTTCACTCCCAATTCCTCCAGCACCAGTCCAATCGCAAAAAAATACAAGATGAACGTCACGCCGTTGGCGACAAGCTGGATAAGCGTGATGAATTTCGGCTGTTGCGTGACGAAGTCGAGCGGGCTTTTCTGCGCGTGACTTTTGTGGATGAGCCATTCGCTGATGTGCCGGATGACCTTGACCGTCAGATGCACCAGGACGGCCAGGGCCACGATGAGCACGAGCCGCGTTCCGGTGGACGACTCGTGGCCGGAGAAATTGGCGTAAAGGCGGCCCATCACCGTTGTATCCGGCAGAACCGACAAAAAAACTGGAGACTGATTTGTCATGTTTATCAGCAACCGCGCTCAACTTGCGGCAGAAAACCGGCAGCGCGCGGGAACATGCGATTGTGCGGGACTTATCCCTTCACTTTCTTGTTATTTCTGGCCGCTCTCTTTGATCTGTACACCCAACTTTCGCTGAAGTGCCGTGATGACCACCTCTGCTGCCGCCTCGACACTGAGCGCGGCTGTGTTGATGATTAAATCGTGGCTCAAAGGGGCAGTCACATCGCGACCAAAATGGCGACGAACCGATTTCACTCGCTCACGATCGATTCTTTCTACCTCAACCCGGGCGGCATCCAGACTCAAACGCGCTTTGTCGGCGATCCGCCGGATGCGTACCTCAATCGGCGCAACCATCCGCACACTCAAACCAAACTGACTGGGCAAAATGTACCGTGCTGCGTGGCCGACGATGACTACGTCCCCCTGATGACCAAGCGTGAGCACTACTTGCTTCAAATAAACCAGGTAACCTGATGTGCCGATCTCCTGGGGATTCAGCAATTGGCCAATGATGTCCTGGATCGCTGCCTGATCCCGCTCATCCAAACTCTCGATTAATTGGCGGCGAATGTGCGCCTTTTTTGAGATTTCATCCACGATTTCGTTGTCGAACACCTGCCAGCCCAGTCGTTTTCCGACAAATCGGGCAACGGCATTCCCGCCAGCGCCCTTCTCGCGGGAAATGATCACGTAGGGTCCATAGAACAGGTCACCCTCTTTGCCCCGCCCGGGTCGCCGCTCACGATTTTCCAGGCGATTTTCCAGGGCTTCGTTGGCTTGAAAAACGGCGATTTGCCTTTTGATAAACTCTTCAACGTCAATCATAACAATTTTGGGAATCCATAATTCTCGCCTGTAGCCATTATATCCGGCCGGGCGCTCAATCCAACCTTAATTCCGGTAGTGGGTCAATTTGGTGGGGCGAGCGTCCTCGCGAGCCGGGACTGATGGGATTTATTGCCAAAATCGGCTCGCCGGGAGTCTCGCCCCACCAATCTTGGCTCAAACTGACCCACTACCTTAATTCCGATAACCGCTTCCAAGTCGCGTTTTACGTTGCCAGACGCGGATACAATCGGGCGCCAATGAAGACCAGGATGGTCGTGGTCAGGAGGATGACAGCATAGTCGTGACTTAGCCCGAAGGTGCCCGTGCTGCCGGCAAGCATGAACGTGCGCAGGGCATCGACGACGTAGGTCAACGGATTCAGATGAGAAATGGTCTTCAGCCAGCCGGGCATGATTGTGGTGGGGTAAATCGCGTTGCTCGCAAAGAACAGCGGCATGGTGAGCACCTGGCCGACGCCCATGAAGCGTTCGCGCGTCTTCACAATGCACGCGATGAGGAGCGAAAACGTCGAGAACAGCGTCGCGGCCAGGACGACGATGACGAGGACGTTGAGGAGCGCGAGCGGGCTCCAATTCAGCTTCACCCCGAGCAGCAACGAGAGACCGTAAACAATGGCAGTTTGCGAGAGAGTGCGGATACCTGCGGAGAAGCCCTTGCCGAGCACAAGCGCCGCGCGCGGAGTTGGGCTGGCGAGGAATTTCTGCACAATCCCGAGGTCGCGCTCCCAGATGACGTTGATGCCGTAAAATATGGCCACGAAGAGAACGCTTTGCGCCAGGATGCCGGGAGCAATGAAGTCCAGATAGGGAATGTTGCCCGTGTGCATCGCCCCGCTGCGTGAGAACACTTGCCCGAAGATTACCAGCCAAAGCGCGGGTTGGAGGGCGCGGGTGATGAGTTCTGTGAAATCGTGACGCAGCTTGCGCAACTCAAACTCAGTGATGACGAATGTCTTCTCGATGAAGCCGGTTAAAGGGTGGATGAAAGCGGCGGTCATAGGTTATGCTGTTTGCCATAATTCTTTCCCGGTGCGGGCGTTGAAGCGGGCTGAAGCCCGCGCTCCGGAGCGCGGCCTTCACGCCGCTTCACCGTTCGACAGCCTGCAAGGTCGCGTTCGATCTGGATATTTATTTTGTAAATCATTTTAACCAAGACGCTGGGCCGTGGCGCGTTCGGCGGATACGTCGTGGAAGTTGCCGCCGGAATCGAGGGCGCTGCCGGCATAGTGCACGAAGACCTCATTCAGCGTGTGGCCGCCGCCGCCAAGCGAGGCCTCGAGTTCTTTGCAGGTGCCAAGCGCAGCCACCTTGCCCAGGTGCATGATCGCCATGCGATCACAATGGCTCTCCGCCTCCTCCAGGTAATGGGTGGTGAAGAACAGGGTCGTGCCGTAGTTGCTACGCAGATCAACGAGATGTTTCCAAACAGCGTCGCGCGCAATCGGGTCCAGCCCGACGGTCGGCTCGTCGAGGAACAGCACCCGCGGTCGATGCAGCGTGGACAGGGCGATTTCCAGGCGGCGGACCATGCCGCCGGAGTATTCGCCCACAAGGCGGCCGCAGTCGGCGGTCAAGCCCATGAACTCCAATGCCTCCCGGATGCGCGCCTGCTGCTCGCGGTATGGCAGGTCGTAAAGTTTGGCGAAGATGAGCAGGTTCTCGTAACCGGTGAGCGAACCGTCCACGGAGACCGCCTGCGGCACATAACCGATGGCGCGACGAACGCCGACCGCCTGGGTGGTTATCGAGAAACCGGCCACGCGCGCCTCGCCCGAGGAGGGCGGCAACAGCGTGGTGAGCATCTTGATCGTGGTGGTCTTGCCGGCCCCGTTGGAGCCGAGCAAGCCGAAGACCTCGCCGGCGTTGACCGAAAGGGTTAGAGAATCGACCGCCGTAAACGCGCCGAAGCGGCGGGTAAGCGTTTTAATTTCCAGAACGATGTCGCTCATGATCAATTCTGGAAACTGTACCTTTTGGACGCGGAGAAACGAATGGGGTGAATACCCCATAAGATTCAAACCTGCGAAATTCCGGGGCGCTCCCGCAAAATCCTGCGGCGTTTCCGCAAATCAGGAAATCCTTTGCCACGGCTTTTTTATTTTGCGCGGGCGTGAAACCGGGGGCAGAAGCGATTGCAGATTTTCTTGCTGCGATTGAGAAACATTGCGGATAAACTTCGACTGCGATACCCGTCCAGAACCGTCTATGAAATCTGAATTGAAACAACGCACGCTGCAACAGCTCGCGGACGCCTATTCGCATAAGGAATTGCGCGTCCCTGAAGAATACCAGCGAAGTGCATACAAGTGGAATCGGGCTCAAAACCAGGAATTCATCGACTCCTTGCTGCGCGGCTACCAGATTCCACTTTTCTACGTTCACCTGCTGCAAAAGGTAAACGAATTCACTGGTTCGGTTGAAACGACGGCTGTGCTTGTAGATGGACAGCAACGCCTCGTAGCCATTGTTTCTTACCTACACAACGAGTTTTCCCTCTCCAATCCGCAGAACGCTGCGCCGGGAACGGCTCTTCCAGTCCGCGCCGCAGAATTACCTCGTTGGAGCGGGAAAAAATTTGAAGAACTGGACCCCGAAGACAAAGCCGGTCTGCTCGGACGCGAACTGCTGGTCGTGCAAATGACCGAGGACGCACCAAATGAAGCGCGTGACCTTTTCATACGCCTGCAAGCTGGAACCCCGCTCACTGCCCAAGAAAAGCGCGACGCCTGGCCTGGCGAATTTACTAATTTCGTCATTCGACACGCTGGCAAGCCGGGACATCGGCTCTCCAATCCAAAAGCCTTTTTCAATCTATTCCCCAGATCTCGTCGACTCTCCGTGGACGACGACGAACATTATGTGGATGGCCTCGCGGAAACTCGCAAGTTCTTCGCTGGATTGGCCATGACAATCATGCTTCGCCAGCGGTCGGGGGTGGATTTCGTCAATTTGAAGGGAAAAGTCATTAACGACTTCTACAAGGAGAAGGAGAATCTCGAACTCAGCGAACAAGACCCAGCAGCGCAGCGCGTCATTCGAGTACTCGACGGAGTTGCTCAACTCCCTGGATTCGAGAGCTTGCGGGATGGGAAGCCAATGTCTTTTCAATGGGCGTTTCATCTCGCTCTTCTGGTGGATTCACTAATCGGTGGAGACTATGCACCGGCTTGGCGCAACGACGTGGTAAATGCCTTCATTGCATTCCGGGCAGAAGAAGCAAAAGCGCGCCTCCATCACCGGGAAACCAAGGAATCGCTTCCGCACTACGAACGCTTTGGCAGACTGTTGGCGGGATCAGGCTCAGATACTGCGGACGTTATCCGAAGCCGGCACTCTTTCTTATTGGCACAAGTGTATCCCAAAATACGGATTACTCCGCGCGACCCGAATCGGTGTTTTGATACTCTTGAAAAGGAGGTGATCTGGAACCGTGATCGCGGCCTATGCCAGAACCCCGATTGCAAGTGGCCGGGGCGGCGGGTTCCGTTCCAAGAGGCGACAATTCATCACGTCCATGAACACACTACCGGTGGCCCCACAACTCTCCAGAATGGCGTCCTTGTTTGTCGCGATTGTCACGCGAGCCGACCTGGAATGCAGCGCCTCACCTCGCATTTTGAGGAATACCTCAGGCGGATATACGCGACCCCGGGCCAACAAACCGCAGGTGTGGATGAGATCGGCCCAGCGCCCGATGAAAACTCGGGGCAGAGAGGACCGCAGAACGCTGGCGATAGCAATGGCGCACGTGCGTCAGGCGGAAGGCTAAGAATCCTGATCCGTTGGGGAGAATTGGATGTAGATCGCGAGGAACAAACAATCTCCGATGACCAAGCCTCAGCCTCAATCGTCAAACTTCTCGTCGAACTCATCAACGCCTTCGGAGATTCCATGAAACAGCAGTTAACCGAGTTGCCGGTGATTCGTTACCCGCTGTCAAAAAACCGCTCGGATTTTGTGACCTCCACCGGACAACAACTCGCTTCCGTACTAGTTCCCGGAACCGATCTATACTTCTGTCCACATTCTGACAATCGCCAGAAGGTCACGCAGCTTGGAAGGTTGTTTTCCCAGTTAACGCTGCCTGACGGCAGAGCCTTCCCTCCCGACAGCGTCGAACTTTCGATTGATACTGTCTAGCGGATGGCGGAGTCGGCGGAGTCGGGCTGGCGTGACTGGCGGCGGTGTCCACGATGATTCGCGCGTTGTTGTAAGGCTGCGGCTCAGCTCAACTTCACCACCATCTTGCCAACATTTTTTCCTTCGAAGAGGCCGAGGAACGCGCCTACCGCCTGGCCGATTCCTTCCACTACTGTTTCCTTGTTCTTCAGTTTGCCGGCTCGGAAATAGCCGCCCACTTCCTGTTCAAACTCGCCCTGACGATCCAGCCAATCGCGAACAATAAAACCTTTCATCGTCAACCGTTTGGCAATCATGTTAAACAGATTGGAAGGTCCGGGCCGCGGCTTTTCCTCGTTGTAACCCGAGATGCTGCCACAGGCGATGATCCGGCCATGCACACGCAAAGCCGAGAGCGCCGCTTCGAGCGTTTCGCCTCCCACATTATCGAAATAAACATCGATGCCGTCCGGCGCCTCCAGGTTCAGTTGTTCGAGGACAGGGCCAACCTCGTAATCGAAGGCGATATCAAACCCACATTCCTCCCGCAGAAACATCACCTTCTCCATTGAACCGGCCGACCCGATGACACGGCACCCGCGCAATTTCGCCAGTTGCCCGGCCACACTCCCGACGGCACCGGCGGCTCCCGAAATAAAAACGACATCGCCGGCTTTCACCTCCACTAAATTCAACCCGACCCAGGCGGTCATGCCCGTCATGCCGAGGGCACCGAGGTAAACCGAGGGCGGCTGAACCTCGCGGCTGACCGGATGCAACTCTTTCGGCGGAGCCATGAAGTATTCCCGCCAGCCAAAGTTGGAAGTGACGGCATCGCCCGGCTTGAATTCCCTGGCGCGCGACTCGACGACCTCGCCGACGGCGCCGCCGTCGAGCGGTTTGCCTAACTCGAACGGCGGAACATACGATTTCCCGTCGTTCATGCGGCCACGCATATAAGGATCCACCGACATGAAGAGATTGCGAACGAGCACCTGCTGGTCTTGAAGCGGCGCCAGTTCGACCCGTGCCAGCGTAAAGTTGGCTGCGGTTGGAATTCCCTTCGGGCGGGAGGCCAGCCGAATCTCGCGGCTTGAAATTTTTGACATAACAATAATCTTGGTAATCTCAAGCCTTTGGTCGCGAGGCTCTCATTTATCCTTCATTGGAGCTTCTTTCCTCCATTCTCGACTGCGAGGAGAGATCTTCGACGGACGGAGAGCAGTGCAAGCTGAAACCTGCAGGTTGGCCATCGGACCAAATCTACGCAAAAGAGAAGGAGAACCAGACAAGCAAGAAAGAGCAAGTAGAGCAGTGCACGCATAGTCATCAATTTTTTGCAGGTCTCTCGTGCCGGTGCATTCCATTAATCGCTGCTGCGCGCTTCTGTGAACTGACCGGGGGGCAAAGCTGTGGTTGCTGGAGTCTTCATAAAGACTCTTTTGCGGCTGCTCTGGCGGCTTGGCGCGTTTGATCATGCTCCGCTCCGGCGATGCCTTCATCCACCAGTCTCTCATTATCGCTTCGTGCGCAGATCAAATGCCGCCCGCTCTCAGGTTTCTGGCGCGCGGGAAGGTGAACGCCGGAGCTTCCGACGCAAGGGCGAAACCGAAATTGAGCATCGCTTCGTTGCCGGCGGGTTCCACCGCGATCGGCTTGATAAACAGGTTCACCGTGGTCCCCTTCAGGCCCCCCATGAGGTTCTGCCAAAAATTGTCGCCCGCGTCTTTCCGCTTCACCGACGCCACCGTAATATCCATTTTCGTCGGACCTTGATTTCTTCTAAAAATCAGGGTGTTGACTCGGGCAACACTTTCATTGCGGAGCCGGATTGCGCCGTCGAGATACCGGATGTCGTAGAGACCAATGGTCACGGGGCTCGGCCGTCCGCGGTCATTGAATCGCAGCCGAACCTCGGTGACGGTCGGAACGCGGCCGGTCATCGTTCCCTCCACCTCGATGCTGACGCTGCCTGCCTCTTCGACGTTGATGGAACCGAGCTGATGGTTGAGCGAGCCGCCTTCCTTGAGCTCCCGCTCGTGCCGGCGGACTTTGTCCGTATGGTCAAAAACGTTCTGTTGATTGCCTTCGCCGGCGAACTCGAATTCGCAGATCACCAGGAATGACCTGGCCGTGAAGGACCGCGTGGCGGACACCATCCGCGCGCGTTGCGTGTTGCCGGGACTCTTGACGACGGAAACCGGCTCCAGCGAGATCAGCGGCACGAAATACATGAATTCGGCAACCGGGTTGCCTGGCGATTCGCCGCGACCGTAGTCCAGGTGGAGGGTTGGCCCGGCCGATTCTGGCGCCGGGTTGGCCTCGGGTTTGTCCGTGAGTGGAAACAGTGGCGCGCCAGCCAGCCGCGGGGCCGGAGTCAAACATCCAATCAGCAACAGCAAGCTAAGAGCATTGAACCGGTACAACTCCGAGTCGGAAACACCCGCCACACCCACAAGTCCGAGCAGCCCCAGCAGGCTGGCAAATCCGGGAATCCGGTCAAGTGACTGAATAGTCATAGGTAACCTTTCTCAATAAGTGTTGCCGGCAACGGCGAAATCGTCTCAAGCGGCCGCACTGAACGGAGACACATGGTGTGCGGGACTCTGCTCGACGGCTTCCTTCGTCAATTTCACGAACACCGTGGATTCATCCCAACTGATCCGGTCAACCTTGCTCGACGGTATCTGCACCTCTTTGCCGGAAAACCGGTGCCCGGTTTTGATGACCAGTTGACCGATCGCCCAGCTCTGGGCGTCCATCATAAAATCACAGACGTGGCCGATCGTCCCATCGCTCGCCTGGAGGTGGTAGCCGTTCACGGCTTGCGTGCTCCGCAGATGCGCATCGGCATATTCGGATTGCGGGCCGCTCGCGGAGGCCGGTTCGCTCGGAAGAGGTTTTGCCGGCAGCTCCAAAATCGGGAAGCCGCTCATGCCCCACAACGCATTACCCCGCCAGTAGTAGGGCCAGCCGTAATATCGGTAATACTCCTCTTCATATTGTCGGGACACCAGCTTGTGCGAATCAATCGGCGGGCTGTTCTCGATCTGTTTCCGGGTCAGGTTCACGCGCAGGACTTTTCCAGCCTGATCGAGGCTGCCGCAGGCATGGGGAGAGAGGAGCACCTGGCGACCCGGCAACCAGGAACCCGTGTCCGCGACCAGATAACGAACCGCCCAGTTCTGATCGTCAAAATAGAAGTCCTTCACATGGCCGATTTCGCCATCCGACGCGCCGAGTTTGTCTCCGTACAACTGCTTAATGCTTCGCAACATAAATCTGCCTTTCTTGATGATTGCATGGGCCGCTACCCAAACCATACCGCCACACATCTGAATTCGCACCCGTTTGACTTTCCATTTGGGAAGAGTCTTCTGGTTCCTGTGAGATAATAAACGGGGAAGTTATGCGGCCGCCATGGGGTGTTACCCTACCGAACATTCATGCATCCAGCCCTGACGAGCAGGCTGGGATGATTACAGAAATCGAATTGGGAGATTCAGGCCGGCCGCTGGCGGTGGCTCGACGAAGATTTTGCGCAAGGCCAGGTGGGTGGGAAGAAAGGCAATAATATACGTGACTCAGTAAAATATCCTTGGATAATCTCTCGCTGTAAACTTATTTCATGGTGGGAGATTATGAAATTCAGCGCAGAAGACTTTTATTTGGTTGCAAAACAACTGGCACAGTTCCGATGTCTAATAGATAGGGCGGGGCTAAATAATAATGAGGTGGTGCCCCCTAAAATATGTTTGTTGATTTCAAATTTGCTGGTCGAGGAAGTTGAACCGCATTGCAGTTTAATCGGCCTAAATTTGGCCCTGAAGCATATTGGGTACTTTCGGATATCCCTTCAGGGTAATCTTTCCTGCAAGAAGGTGGTGCATTATTTCGATGAAATCGAAAGGGCTATAATGTTTGAGGTGGAAGATGAGCTTTTTCTTCATGTTCCCAAGGAAAAAGCAAAATACTATGAATCGCTTGAGCCATTATTTGGGTTGGCCATCAAAGACAAATTTCCCAAAGCGTCATTTGACATAAGTGAGGCTGGAAGTTGCCTTGCCCTCAATCGCTCGACCGCCTGCGTATTCCACCTCATGCGCGTAGCAGAACATGGGCTGCGCGTGTTGGCTCGCCGTCTGGGAGTGAAGGTTAAGAAAAAACCGATTGATTATGCAGAATGGGAGGAAATTCTCACGCAGATCAACGCTAAGGTGGACGACATCAGTAAAAAGCCTAGGGGCCAAAAGAAAACAGAAATGCAGGAATTTTATCGTGGCGCCTGGGGTGAGTTCACTGCCTTTAAGGATGTTTGGAGAAACAACGTGATGCACGCTCACAGAAGTTATGACGAGCATCAGGCATTAAGCGTCTATTTGCACGTTCGAGATTTCATGCAACGGTTAGCAGTAAAGGTTTAATATGGATAACCAATTCCCCAAAACACTGGTCGAAGCCATTCGGCATTTTTCAGAGCCGCAAGTGGCGTTTGATTTCATGGTCGGGCTGCGCTGGCCTGCGGGCGTGAAGTGTCCCCGGTGTGCCGGCTCAGATGTCCATTTCATTTCCACGCGCAAGCTCTGGGAGTGCAAATGCTGCAAAGAGAAGAAACAGTTTTCAGTGCGCGTCGGCACGATCTTCGAGGACAGCGCCTTGACGCTGGACAAATGGCTTGCCGCAATCTGGATGATTGCCAACGCCAAAAACGGAGTCAGTTCCTACGAGGTCCACCGCTCCATCGGCGTTACTCAAAAAACTGCATGGTTCATGCTGCAAAGAATCCGCCTCGCCATGCAGACCGGAACCTTTGAGAAATTCTCAGGCGAGGTCGAAGCGGATGAAACCCTTATTGGGGGGCGCGCTCGCAATATGCACGCAGATAGAAACCGTCGTCGAGGCAGGGGCACTGGCGGGGTGGGGAAGGCCATTGTCATGGGCCTTTTAGAACGACATGACAAAACCAAGTCAAGCAAGGTTAAGGCGAAGCATCTTCCGAACGTCCAACGCAAAACCTTACACGCTGAAGTTCGGGAGAACGTCAAACCTGGATCTGAGCTTTTTACCGATGAATGGATGGGGTATCTGGGCTTGAAGAAGGATTACGTCCACAAAGTTATCAACCACATGGAATGTTATGTAAAGGGCAACGTCCACACCAACGGCATCGAGAATTTCTGGAGTCTGCTGAAACGGTGCATCAAGGGCACTTACGTCAGCGTCGAACCGTTCCACTTGTTTCGCTATCTCGACGAGCAGGCGTTTCGGTTCAACTTGAGAGAAGGAGATGACGCCAGCCGATTCATTCAAGCCGTCAAAGGAATAATTGGTAAGCGGTTGACTTATGACGCCCTCATTGGCAATACGAGGCCCGAAACCGCATGAATGGATCAAACGACAAGGCAGAGGGAAGCGGAAAAACTCCGTTTCAAAAGTTCCAGTCGCTCACAAAAAAGGTGATAAGCGTTCCGAAGTCTGAAGTGGATAAAAAAATCCGCGAGCAAAGAGCGCAAAGAAAAAAAACCGGCAAGTGAACTATTGGCTTATTGCTTACAAATCAGCACTAGCACAGAAACGATTATGGCAACAATTGAAATCCCCAATGCAATCCATGCCACGATTCCAGTTGTCCAGAAGTCTCGAAACCATTGGCGTCTTTCCAACTCCAATTTGGCGTCAAGATATTGTTCTGATTCTGGATATGCCGAATATCTGGCCATGACGCGGTGTAGGTCTTTGTCGCTGCGGGCATCAGGAGGCTGTCCATGAAACATCCTTCGGTTAAGATAAGCAGTGAGATGCTTAATGAGATTGAAGCAGGTGCTCACAGACTATGGGAGCAAGAAGCTGATATACGTGCGATTGGTAAATTCCGCGAAATGAGTGATGAAGGCAAGGCTCTCAATGGTTGGCTGTTTATGCTGATTGGCCATATTCGTTATTTAGAACAATCTCCTGAATTCCGTGAGTCCCAAGATTTGCAGAAACCTCCACTGAGTCAAATATATTATTACCGGAAGAAAGACGACGAGCCGCAGCACGCCAAGCGGAAGAATGAAAGTACCGCGGGCGTCGGAGACGTTGAGTTGAACACCCTCGCTCATCCCGGCCTTCTCCCCACGGAGAAGGAGAATCGTTCCCCGTCTCACTGAAATTCGCACGACTGAATTTGCCGGACGGTCATTCGCTGTATTCAGCGCTGTCGGCGCGGAAGCGACACGTTTGCGCCGGGGACTCTTGAGCGACTCGCCCGTTCAACCTGTCGTCGGTCCCGGGCTCACGCTTCCAAACTGAAACCAAGGGTTCTCCCAGTGGCGGCAAGGAACGCCCTAGTCGCGGTCCGCTTTGCGGAACGGAACATTACCTCATGCCCTTTTTTCACAGACGGAGAGTAGATGGAGGGGGAGCGCCTGAATCGACTACCGGTGTTGCACCGGTTCTGAAGAACTCGTTTCGCCAGCCGCGCGTTTTGCGCGAATTCCAACGGCATCGCGCAGACGATGCTTTGGGCCGGGCTTTCAAAATTCCCGGACTGACGAGGTTCCTGGGAGGAATCTTGTTCTTCGCCCTGCTCCACAACCCCGTCCAAGCTCTCAGCGCAACTGTTCCACCAGGGCAAAGCGTGACTTTGGCCTGGAACCCAAGCCCCGACACTAACGTTGCAGGCTACAACGTTTACTATGGTGTGGCGAGCCGCACCTACACCAACGTGATTAATGCCGGCAATGCAACGAACGCAACCGTTTCCGGCCTCGTCGAAGGCGCGACTTATTACTTTACAGCCGCGGCGTATAACACCCTTGGGCTGGAGAGCGACTACTCGAATGAAACCAGCTATACAGCATCAACGGCATTCGCCAGACTGCAGATTCGCGCCGCCCCCGCCAGGCAGGTCGTTCTGACAGTGACCGGCCAGATCGGCCACACGTATGACATCCAGGCGACGCAGAATTTCACCACCTGGACAGTCATCGGCACGGTGACGGTGCCAGCGGGCGGTTCGTTGGATTTTGCCGACACGAACGCGGCAAGTTTCCCGAAGCGCTTCTATCGCACACGAGAATAGCCGTGAAATGATCCACCAGGGCAGGTGGCTGGCTTTATCAGAATCGAATTTCCAGCCCGGGACGACCAATAAACTCAACGCTGCTTGATTTCATGCAATTTAAAAGCACACGGACCGCCTGGCAAACCCGGCAAGCAGTCGGGCGGTCAAAAACGGAAAGGAAAGTTATGAAACTCAAAGTGCAGTTTGGCGGGGAAACTCGCTTTACTCAGGCGTTAGTCCGGGCGGGCGCACGATTACCAACCAGTGCGGGACGATTGTCACCCTGCTGCGGCAGCTTGGACTGCGGATTCAGGGTCGGGGTCAGGCGTTCTGGAATCAACCGAGGCAGGAATTGGAGTGGTTGCTCCACGACGCCAGGGAGCAATATGAGCGCCGACGCATCAGTTTAATGCCAAGGCGGGTGGAGGACGAACGCGAACGCGTGATCGAGAGCAACCTGATCTTTTTTGGCGGACAGGCGGTACCGGCATAAGGGAATTATGAATGGATCGCCAGCCCAAGCTCTGGTTAAAGGCAAGTATGTGCGCAGGCGTATTCATTTCATGGCGCAGAAGCGGGATTGGGGGAGAATGCGTCCAGCGACGTGCTTCCGAATTATTGGCCTTCCCGAGGCGGGAATTTTCCCGATCACAGCACGCACCTTTGAAGCTGCGCGGGCGCTTTGGATACGGAGCAGCGTTGAGGCTCGCGCTAATGGCGATCTCGAGCGAGAAGTGGCCATAAATGTCGCCTGGCAGCATTTGAAAAACTGGCATTGCAGAGTCTGTGGCGGACTGAAAAAGCGGACAAGAAATGAATCCTGCGGCTGGCAATGTGCCACCAAAGCGAGGGCCTCGGCAATCCGCAGGCGTAATGGTCCCATCATAGTGCGCCTGGATCGGAATGGCAGAGGTTTAACCGGCCGCAGCTACCGCGGGCACGCACTGCGGCAGGCACAGGTGACGGTTTTAAAAAATGCGCTTGATAGGAACAACCAAAACGTAGCTGCTACCGCCAGAGACCTTCGGATGTCCTACGGCACGCTGAAGTACTATATCAGGAAGTTCGGCGGTTATCATCACGCGCCGATTTCTGAAGCAGGATTGTCCACGATAAACGCATGACAATGGGACCCCTCTTGCTCCGTCGCCGCCGATACCCGCGCTGGCTCGCGTGGCTCCAGCACAGGGCGCGGCTCCGCAGGTTAATCAACCGGGTCGAGTGACGCATTATGCAACTCGTAAACCCAATGCCATTTCGGGAAGCAGTTGGCAAGCTTGGCGACCGAACCCGGGTCGGCAGTCAGTTTTCCTGCGGAATCAGTCCTACCCGCAAAGCGAACCGCACCAGTCCCGGAACATCATGAACGTTCAGGCAGTCCATCAACTTCATACGATGGTATTCGACGGTCTTTGGGCTGACCTTCAGGATTTCGGCGATGCCTTTGGTGTTCTGGCCTTCGGCAATCAGTTGGAGAATCTCGCGCTGCCGCCCGGTCAACTGTTCGAGCGGGCTTTTCCGGTTCGCGATCCCAGCCAAAGGGAAGCCCTTGGGCAGCCGGGTGGAGATTTCCTGGCTGAGATAGATCTCCCCGTGCACCACGCGTTGCAGGGCGGTGGCTAATTCGGCCGTCGCCGCTTTTTTGAGCAGGTAGCCGGCCGCGCCCGCCTTGAGCGCCCGCCAGACATATTCTTCATTGTGGTGCATGGAAAGGATGATGACCCGAACGTCCGGAAATTCTTTGGCCATGCGCGCCGCCGCTTCCAGGCCATTCAGACCGGGCATGGCGATATCCATCAAAACCACATCCGGCCGGTGCGTCCCGACCAGATTCAGAACCTCGCGGCCATCGCTGGCCTCGCCCACCACTTCCACCCCCGGCAATTTTTCCAGCAAGGCGCGTATGCCCGAGCGCACGAGTGTATGGTCATCGGCCAGCATGACGCGAACGGGTTTGACGGGGTTGTTCATGGGTTTTCGGATCCGGATGGCGGTGTCTGCCACTTCAAGGGGAACCAGGCCTGGACATCGGTGCCTTGTCCCGGGGTGGACTTGAATTCCAGCCCGCCACCCGCCAGCGCCGCCCGCTCTTCCATGCTCAACAAACCCAGACTGGCGCCGCGCACGGCTTGCTCCCGGACCGGCGCTACCTCAAACCCAACGCCGTCATCGCGCACGCCCAGGTGGAGGCGTCCATCCTTGGTGTGCAGTTCCACGGTCACGGTACGGGCCTGAGCATGGCGCACTACGTTTGTCAGCGCTTCCTGGGCGATGCGGAAACACTCGGTCTCGATGATCGGATCGAGCCGGTGCTCCAACGGGTCCATCGCGAACTCGGCCTGCAAGCCGGCCAGCGCTGCCTGCCGGTTCGTGTACCACCGCAACGCCGGTTCCAATCCCAGATCGTCCAGCATGGACGGGCGCAGGTTTAACGAGATGTCGTGCACTTGTTCCAGCACCCGTTCAACCACCTCAAGGCTCTCAGTCAAACGCGGCACCGGGGCGTCGGCGCCCGGCGACTGCAACACCGCCTGCAGGTTCAGTTGCGCCACCGTTAGAGCTTGGCCGATTTCGTCGTGGAGTTCGCGCGCGATGTGCCGGCGTTCGGTTTCCTGCACTTCCACCAGCCGGCGGGAAAGCACCTGAAGTTTGAGGCTGTATTCCTTGCGTTTTTCCTCGGCCTGCTTGCGCTTTGTGATGTCGCGAATGTTGCATTGAACGACTTTGGCGCCGTTGACCTGATAGACATTGCTGACAAACTCCACGCTAACGGTCCGGCCGTCGCTGGTTTCCAGCGGCAGGTCCTCGTAACGGACATAGGTTTCACGCTGCAACTCCCTGAACTCCGCCTTGGACGCTTTAATGTCTTTGAAAGGGCCAATCTCCCAGATTCTATTCCCCAGAAGCTGTTCGCGAGAATAACCCAATAGATCGGTGAGGAACGGGTTGACATCGTCAATTTGCCCGGTGCCCGCATTGAGAATCAGGATTCCGTCCTGGGCGGTTTCAAACAGCCGGCGGTAGCGCATTTCGGAAGCCTTCAGCGCGTGATCCGCTGACTGGCGTTCCACTTCGCGATGTTCCAAGGCTTGGGCCATCTGATCGAAGGCGCGGGCGAGCTGACCCAATTCATCTCCCCAATTAGACATGCCCGTGCGCGTGCTGAGATCGCCCGTGGCCAGCCGCGCGCTGGATTTCACCAGAGTCCGAACCGGGCGGAGGACCAGGAAGTGGCTGGCGATCCAGCCGAGCACGAAAGCAAAGCAGGCGGCAATCCCCAACCCGGTCAGGTTTCCGGTCAGCCGGCGGTCGGCTTCGGCAAAGAGAACCTGCCTGGGGATGCTGCCGAGAATGGTGACCACGTCGCCGGGAACGAGCTGGCTGCGCATGGCGGCAAACGCATGATAACCGGGAATTCCGTCCGAAGACATCGCCTCCACCACGCCGTGATTCTGACGGAAGACAGTTTTCAAAAGCGATTTTTCCGGGAAAGGCTGGCCGATCCATTTTTCCGGCGAGGGATAACGAACCAGAATTCTTCCGGCGCGCTCAACCTCGGTCCACGTCGCCCCTTGGGGTAATTGCGCCGGTAGCGCGGACTCGAATCGGTTGACCCAGTCCAAATCCAGCGTGGCAAAGACCACCGCCTGGACCTGCCCGGCGGAATTGAAAGCGGGACAACTGAAATTGACGGTGGGCTTGCCGGCCGTGTGTGCGTCCGGAAAATCGCCAATCGCGAAGGCATGCGTTGCGAGCGCTCGGCGGAAAAACAGACGGTTCGTTTGGTTGGCCGGTTCCACCATCGGGCGTGCGCTGGCCAGAACCATTCCATTGATCCCGACCACTCCCAAATTGTCATAACGCGGGTAACTCCCGAACAGCTCGTCCAGCAATTTCTTGCAGTCCCGCCGGTTGCCCGAGCGCACCGGAGACGACTCCGCCAGGGCGAGCAGCAGTTGGCGCGTCTGGCCGATCACCTGACCCTCTTCCCGCATGGCCAACTCCATCATCTCCTGCGAACGCTGATTCCATTCCTTCACCAGTCGCCGACGCTCTTCCGACGCCGTGCGCAGCATCAATCCCACCAATGGGGCGCACGCCAGCAACACCAGCAACAGCAAGCGCAAACGCAAACCGGAAACAAGCCGGCTGATGATCTTTCGCATACCACAATATATTCCACGCCAAACTTGACGAATCCACTACGGCACAGCGTGTCGGCGCTGGTCTGTACCCCAAAAATGTCCCACTATGATCTTGCTTTTGGCCGCGGGCGGAACTCCGACCAGAGCGATCCGGCCACCGCCGCGATGAGTTTACTCGCTACAGGCAGGGTGCTTCGCGCCTGACGGATCGAGGCGGTGGCGGCGCTCTTGGCGAACGGGGTGTTCATGGGGACTTTTCGCAGATATTTTTTCGACCGTCCTGGTGCTGACGCTCGGTTGCGCCGCCTGAGGCCGGGTGGTCTTGGTGGCGGGCTGAGGTGGCAACCAGAAGAAACCGGCCGAGCGTGCCGGGGTCATTGAAAGTCAACCGGACTCTGAAGACTCTGAACTGGGGATTGGAATCATCATAGCCGCAAACCATCGGCTGGTGGCTGGCTTCGCCAGTCTGGCAGCAACTTGACCTGCGCACCGGCACTGTCGGTCGTGCGCAGAACTTCTCTCACTATTCCCAACAGTTCTTCGATGGTATAGGGCTTGAGCAGCGTGGCGGCGGGTTGGAGCCACGGGTATCGGGTGAATTCCTCCTTTGGCAATTTTCCGGTGGCCATGATGACCGGCAGTTCCATGCGGGCGGCACGCAGCTTCTTGACCAGATCCAGGCCTGACAATCCCGGCATGTCGTGGTCGGTGATCAGGAGATCGTAGCTGTCGGGGGCGTAGCTGACGGCATGAAGCGCCTTCCAGCCCGATTCGCCGTCTTCAGCGGTGTCCACCTGGTAGCCGGATCGCTTCAGCACTTCGGCGTTGAGAAAACGGATGTCACTGTCGTCATCCACCACGAGAATGCGGCGGGGCAGATTCGTTTGGCTTTGAGCGGATGCGCTGTCTGCCATTTCCGTTGGTACGACGTTGTTGGTTTTCATCGCAGTGTAATATTAAGTCCGACGACCGGGCGGGCGCTATGGGGTGTTTTCCCATGGGGTGTTTACCCCATGCCAGACTGGCTGCATCCCGGCACGGCGCGGCGGTCCGGAATGGCGGTGAGCGAAGCCTGTGAAGCCCGGGGTGGAGGCAGCGGCGGGCGTCCCTCGCTTGCCGTAGAGCCGGTGCGTCTGGCCCGGCGGACAAAACGCACGAACGCAGCATTGACATTGTAGATTTCCTGAGCCTCGGAAAATTCGGACTTCCATTCCGGGCGGTAAGATACGGATCCATTTCAGCCTGGCTGAATCGCACATATTCGCCCACGCTGTCGGCGAGGTCGTTATACATGACCGCGTAGGTGAAATAGGTGTAGGGGCCGAGATAGGTCAGCGGATCGTTCGCGACGAATTTGCAGGGAGCGATGTAGAGCAGCGGATTGGCCGCCGTGTCCGCGGCCAGGCCAACGGTATCGCGTTCGTTGCTCGGTCCATAAATCGGCAGCATCAAAAAGCACTCCGGCTTCCAACCCCACTGGCCGAA